>JGI994J12354_10001857_pt1 | contig 21172 bp, 17 predicted proteins | sample IntmicLarv3ML3BL_FD_12354 | JGI IMG/M metagenome (IMG submission 12354) | reverse complement strand
GAACCCCTTTACCCGACGAACCGGGAGGGAGTCCGCCGCCGCCCTTTTCTGTTTTCGAGTAAATATAAGCTTTACCGCGAAGCTCAACCCGAACGACTGACATAGGCTCGTTCACCTTAACCGTTGAATTTTTCATGTTTTCCAAAATAAATTCACCGATTGCCGCCGAAACCTCATAAGAAATCATAGGATAGCTCTTTACGGCGCGTGATGTTTCTATTTTAAAAGTAAAAGGTTTGTCACCGTAAAATTCTTTTAAATGTGTTAAAACCACTTGCTTCAAGTTTTCAATGTCTTGATTAGCGGTGTAAAGACAAACCGAAACGCCGACAACGCCGAACACTTTTAATGTTTCCTCGGCGACAGCTTCAGCATCCATTACTTCTTCTTCGTTGTACGGTCTGATAAGGAATCGCCCCTGCTCCTTCTCAATCCAAAAATCGCCCAATTTTCCGACGGTTTTGCGAATTGCGTTGAGCAGCATATTTTCATAAAGTCCTCTGTTTGAACCGCGCAGAGCAATCTCTCCATATTTCACTAAAACAGCTTTTTTCATTTGATTCTCCCCAATACCTTTATTAAAAATTCCCAAAACCTCTTCATTGACGAAATAGAAAGCCGCTCGTCGGGCGTGTGAACATCATACATTTGCGGTCCGACCGAAATCATGTCTATTCCTTCGACCTTATCGGGGAAAAACCCACATTCAAGCCCCGCATGAACAGCCGCAATTGTCGGTTCGCTTTTGTAAAGTTCTCTATAAGTTTCAACAAAAACATCACGAAGCGGCGAGCGCGGCGCAAATTCCCACGCAGGATAGTCCCCGTTTGTAACCAACACCGCACCAACCGACGCGGCGACAGCTTCCAAATGCGCCAAAGCAGCGTTTTTGCGCGATTTTACATTACTTCTCACAACATTCGTCAACAAAACCCTATTGCCCTCAGTCTCTATAATTCCAAGGTTGTTGCTCGTTTCGACAAGCCCCGAAACTTCAACGCTCATGTTGAAAATTCCGTTTTGAACAATGTTTATTGCATTAATAACTCTGTCGGTCGATTCAAGTGAAAACACAGCATTCGGGTTATAGACGACATTTAATATTTCCACTTCAAGCGATGCTTCTGAAGCGCGGTATTCCTTTTTAAAAATTTCATTACATTCTGATGTTATCTTTGAGGATTTCTCGTAATCGCGCACAGCGATTAGTGCTTCCGATTCTCGTGGAATGGCGTTGTCCTTTGCGCCGCCTTTTATTTCAACAAGCCGAATTTCAGAATCACGGTGCAAAGCAAGCAAAACGCGCCCCAATAATTTGTTGGCGTTTCCACGCTCCTTGTCAATGTCTATGCCCGAATGCCCGCCTTTTAAGCCCTTGACAGCGATTTTGCAAAACGAACAATCGCTTTCAGCGGGTTCATATTCGATTGGGATTTCAATAACCGCCCGCACACCGCCCGCACAACCCGTATAAATAATTCCTTCTTCCTCAGAATCGAGATTAATCAACAACTTGCCAGTCAAATCAGAGGGGGAAAGGTTCGCTGCACCTGTCAGCCCGACCTCCTCGTTTGTCGTCAAGACCACTTCGAGCGGCGGATGAGGAATGTCATTGCTTTTCAGCAACGCCATGCAAATAGCGGTCGCCACACCATTGTCTGCTCCGAGAGTTGTTCCGTCCGCGCGAATAAAATCACCATCGATTATGAGTTTTAGCGGGTCTTTTTCAAAATCGAAAACGACATCATTATTTTTTTCGCAAACCATATCTAAATGCCCCTGCAAAATCACGCGTGGAGAATTTTCTAACCCGAAACAACCGTTTTTTCTTATTATAACATTTTTTTCAACATCACGTTTTGCCCAAAGTCCGAGCTTTTCGGCGAAATGCAACACATAAAGAGAAATTGCTTCCTCATTGCCTGAGCCGTGCGGAATTTTGCTGATTTCTTCAAAATATTTAAAAACCGAAGCTGCTTCCTTGTCCATCTGATTACCTCTTGAAGTTATTATTTGATTTTTTCAATCCGTGCGATTGTCGCGACAGCTTCAGCCTCGCTTTCAAAGTAAGGCAGCCTCAGCATCAACCCATCAGAGCCGAGTTGTTCTGTTATATAAACTGCGTAGTCAACATTTTTGCACATTATGAAAAGCGACAAGCCCATCTCTCTTATGCGTTTGAAATATTGCATATGTTCATCCGGTTTCCAATTCCAATCGGCGGGATTCCATTGAATGGCGGTCAGTTTTGGCAATGAAGCTATCTGCTCGATAAATCTCATCTGTTCGATTCCGTCAAGATGATAGATTGAATTTTCAAAATATGACGTCAGTCTTCTTAAATCAGGCATCGCGAATTCTTCAAACATTTCAGGTGAAAGCATCACGCCGAAATCGCATTGAACCGCCTCTGTTCTGCCATTTGAAATTATTTTAAGCCATGTGGCTGAATCAGTATAACCTTTTTCTCCTAAAAAGCGGTAGAAATGCTCGTAGCAATCCATGTAGAGTGTCGTCATGTCATTCGTCAGTTTCTTGACCTTTTCGGGTTCTTCAATCAATGAAAAGCACAGTTTGTCGGGCGTGTGAATCATCGAAAGCGTGGTTATCGCGTCGAGCATGACAGGCGAGCATATCGCGGCTTTATTTCCAATGGTTTCAATAACCTTTAAATAACACGATTCAAGTTTTTTGATAATTTCACAGGATGGGTCAAACTTTCCCGCGACTATATCAAGCGCATTATCTTGAGGAACAATCCACGCAGAATCGTCGTATTCGTAATCGGCTCCGACCAAAAGCGCAAGCATGACAAGCCACGAGCCAAAATCCACCGAAACAGACGGTATTGACTCGGCTAAATATTTCGTGGAATTTAAATCATTTAAGCATCTCCATGCCTGCCATTCGGGATTGAAATCCTTCTCTTTTTGCGGCATGTTTTTTCCGATCCATTTTGTCGGTGTATATTCTTGATTTTTGGCATTAACGAGCAAAGCAGGCCGCCCTAAAGACTTGCCGTACCAAAATGCGTTAAGCCGTTCGCGCGCTTCCGTTTCGTTTGTTTTAAGTGTAAGCAATTAACTTTCTCCTTTATTTTGCCATAATTAATACATACGGATTCTTGTTTTTATCCAACATTCGCAAATATTCATAACAATCCTCTTTTGCCACAACAACACATCCCTCGCTTTTTACACGACCGATTACATGAAAGAAAACCGCCGAGCCTGCGCCGGGGGTTTGTTCAATATTATAGCCAATCACAAAGCCGCATTCATAGCTTTGTGGACTCGACGACATATGTTCGGCGCTGTTCCAATCTTTGTTTTCCGTGCCTTCGACACGTTGATTATAAAATTTTGATTCGGGATCGTCAATCCAATAGGTTTCTTCAGTTATTTTAAAGGAATCAAGCCCTGTTTCCAAGCTTTTGTCTATATAAAACGCTTCTGTAATCGGAAACAATCCCGCGGGTGTGGCGGCAAAGCCTTCTCGCATTTCGCCAACACCTTCCGTGCCGACAAAGCCTTTTGTTGTTAAATTTTTGTTTTCAATCCAACTGCCGTCGAAATTTTTTTCGTAGAACATGATATCGGCGTCGCTTCCGTCTGCAGTGACGAGAACTAACTGAAGCACTTTGGACGGAATTTCATAATTAAACGATTCATATTCTTCAAAATCGGTTGCGTTCGGTGTTGATTCAACCTCAAATTCAAAAGAAGTTGGTGCAGAAGTTGGCAACGGTTCAACTTCGGTTGTTTTTTCACAAGAGCATAATAAAAAACAAAAAGATATTAATAGTCCTAAGATTCCAAACTCTTTCACTTGTTATCACGTCCTAAACGATTGTCAATTCCGACAAATAAAAAGCTTATAAAAATTATACAAACTACTAAAATTCCAATCCATTTCAACGAAGACACATATCCATTAGCCGCATTCAAGAAAAAATAAAGTGAAAAGTCGTGGCGAATGCTGGCGTAAACAGAAACAGCGGCATAAACTATCGGATAAATCAACCAGATTAAAACATCTTTAATTCGCATTACTCCATGTTTATCAAGCAGCCAATCCAAAATGAACCCCAACGGAGCAACAACATGGGTTATCGTTCTTGCAAACGTATAACCCACCGTTCCCCAATCGCGAAAAATGTTATAAAGAACAAAATTATAAACAATTCCCGTAGTGGTTATCGCCAACAATGAAATTCCGCGAAGCAAGCTCTTTACTCTGCTTTCTTTTGGAATAAACAGAAAAAGCAGTAAACAAGCCACAGTTAAAATATTGCTCTGAATTGTAAAATAATAAAAGGCTCTGTATACAACAACGCCGTTTACATATATTTCCTTATACAAAGCAATAACAATAACTATGGCTAATATTATTTTAAAGCCGACTGACACTATTTTCATTGTTCTTAATTCTTAAAGCTATGAATCGGCGCAGGAATTCTTCCGCCCCTGTCGATAAATTCCTTGCATCCGAACTTATTGACAGGCATAATTGGCGCGCGCCCGAGAAGTCCGCCAAACTCAACCGTGTCGCCGATGTTATATCCGATTGCGGGAATTAATCTGACCGCGGTTGTTTTATTATTTATCATCCCAATCGCCATTTCGTCGGCGATTATGCCCGAAATTGTCGCTTCGCTTGTGTCGCCGGGAATCGCAATCATGTCGAGCCCAACCGAGCAAACACACGTCATCGCTTCAAGTTTTTCAAGCGTAAGCGCCCCAAGCTCTGCCGCTTCAATCATTCCGCTGTCCTCACTGACGGGTATAAACGCCCCAGAAAGCCCGCCGACATAGCTTGACGCCATTACGCCGCCTTTTTTCACGTTATCATTCAACATTGCAAGCGCCGCCGTTGTTCCGGGCGCTCCTGCCTGTTCCAGTCCCATTTCCTTAAAAATCTCGGCAATGCTGTCGCCGACCGCAGGTGTGGGCGCAAGCGACAAATCTATTATTCCGAACGGAACGTCGAGCGCTTTCGACGCTTCAAGCGCGACAAGCTGACCAACTCTCGTTATTTTAAACGCCGTGCGCTTAATCGTTTCACACAATGTTTCAAAATCGGCACCTTTTGCCTGTTCAAGCGCCTTTTTTACAACTCCCGGACCGCTTACGCCGACATTTATCACCGAATCACGTTCACCAACGCCGTGAAAAGCGCCTGCCATAAACGGATTATCTTCAACCGCATTACAAAAAACGACAAACTTCGCGCAAGCAATCGAACCCGAATCCTTTGTTCTTTCTGCCATGTTTTTAATTATCCGACCCATTCTTCTTACGGCGTTCATGTTTATTCCTGCGCGAGAAGAAGCAACATTAACTGACGAACAAACACGCTCGGTTTCGGCAAGCGCTTCGGGTATGCTGTTAATCAAAATTTCATCGCCTTTTGCGCTTCCCTTGTGAACAAGCGCCGAATATCCGCCGATGAAATTAACGCCGACTTCCTTGGCGGCTCTGTCCATCGTTTTTGCAACGGAAACAAAGCTGTCTGTGTTGCAGCCAGAGGCGGCAATCGCAATCGGTGTAACGGAAATTCTTTTGTTTACAATCGGCACGCCGAATTTTTTTGCTATGTCGTCACCTGTTTTAACCAAATTCTGTGCGCTTTTCGTGATTTTATCATAAACACGGCCACAAAACCGTTCAACATCCGAATCGGCGCAATCCAAAAGGCTTATGCCCATTGTAATTGTGCGCACGTCAAGATTTTCTTCATCTATCATCTTGTTTGTTTCTATAATCTCATATTTTGAAAGCATTTCAATCCTCTTTCTTGAACATTTGGGGTTGATAAACCACAGTTTGATTCCTTCCCATGTCCTTTGCCATATATAAAGCGGTGTCGGTTTCGTTAATAAACTCCTGCGAAGTTTTGTTGTCTGTTCCGTCTGTGTGGCTAATTCCGCAGGAAATCGTCACTTTCTGTCTCTCGTCATTGAAATTAAACTCTATTTTTGACACGTTTTCTCTTACGCGCTCAGCAATTAAATAGGCTCGATCTGTATTTACATCGGGAAGAATGATGCAAAATTCCTCTCCGCCGTATCGGCACAAAATGTCGCCTGCTTTTGTCGATTTGTCGAAAGCGTTGGCGACCGAAACCAAAACCTCGTCGCCCTTTATGTGTCCGAATTTATCATTAACACTCTTGAAATAATCCAAATCAATCATTACAAGTGACACACCATTTTGATATTCGTTTTTGCTTAAAATGAATTTTTCAATGATTTGATTGAAATAATGCCTGTTGTAAAGCTGTGTCAAGCCGTCTCTTTGGGCAAGCTCGTTAAGCAAATCGACCCGCTGCTTCGCTCTTAAAGCCGATTCTATTCTTGAAACAAGTTCAATCACGTCAAACGGCTTTCTGATATAATCAAGTGCGCCGTTGTCGAGCGCCCGTTTCACTTCTTTCGCGTCATTAATTTCAGACATAACGATAACAGGAATATTTCTTATATTTTCCATGCTCATTAAATATTCGAGAACCTTATACCCGTTTATGTCATTCCGAACGACGTCCAAAAGCACAATATCAATATGATGTTCTTCAATAAATTGAATCGCATCGTTCGGGTCATTCACAACATATGTGATAAACCCTCGTGCTTTGAGCGCCGCTTGGGTTATTTGCGCGAAAATTCTGTCTTCATCAATAATCAGAGCTCTTGATAACATATTTATTCCTCCCTCTGATCTATATCATCAGATTCTGTGCATTGCGTTAAAAATATCTTCGTTTTGTAGTTTTATTTTAACGCCGATTTCATCGCCGAGCTTGTCAAGTCCAACTGAAACATCTTCAAATGTCTTTTCCGCCGCAGACATATCAACTATCATCAGCATATTAAAATAGCCCTGAACAATCGTTTGCGATATGTCAAGGATGTTGACCCCATAATCGGATAAAAACACGCACACCTTGGCGATAATTCCGACCTTATCCTTGCCTATAACCGTAATAATTCCTTTCATTTCACGCTCACCTTATTTCTGTTATTTGCTTTCCGCCTTAATTATAACATATTTTTAACAATAAGAAAACATTTTTAATCATCAATTACCACATCGCCGATTTTTTTGAGTTCGTCGTCTACTAATTTATCTAAGCGCTCTTTAACCGCTGCTTCCAGCTCCTGCGAATCATTATATTCGTTTGTTTCGGATAGTTCTGCTCTTAATTGTTCCATGAGTTTACCCCTGTAAAGAAGCTGTTCATATGTTGGCTTGGCAAAATCAAAAAATTCATCAAAAGTCATTCCCAAATATTCAAAATACTTCAACTGATTCTCATAACTTAAAATTGATTGTTCATCAACCTCTCCGCGATTGATAGCTTCTTCAATTTGCTTCATCGTTTCTTTTTGCGAATCCGCAAAGGAGTCAATTTCCTCTTGCGTAACAATGTTTCCGGCTTCAACAGAGAGGTTATAAATTATTTGACCTTTCAATATTTTGTCGATTATTTCTTCGTCAGAAATATTCTCGTAAAAATCGAAATACTCACGAGACATTTTATATGTTTCGATTTGTTCTCCGGTAATATGAATCGCGTCATTTTCTGAGGGTTTAACCAATGAATAAACAAAAAAGCCGGCGTAAAGCAATACGAAAAACACAAAAACCCCGATAATTAAGCCTTTTTTATTTATGATTTCACCCTCAATCTTCAAATATAGCTTTAGCAAACTGAAGCGCGTCAAACGATTGCAAATCGTCCACCTGTTCACCCACACCGACAAAGCGCACGGGCAGATTTAATTCGTTTTTAATCGGAATAATTATTCCACCGCGCGCCGTGCCGTCAAGCTTTGTCAGGATTATTCCAGTGATGTCGGCAATTTCCTTAAATTCACGAGCTTGACTGATGGCGTTTTGCCCCGTTACTGCGTCGAGAACTAAAAGCGTTTCACAATGCGCTTCGGGCCATTCTCTTGCGATAACTTTCGCGATTTTACGCAGTTCCTCCATTAAATTCTTTTTATTTTGCAATCTTCCTGCTGTGTCGCAAATCAAAACGTCAGTTTTTCTTGCTTTAGCCGATGAAACCGCATCAAAAATCACGGCGGCAGGGTCGGAATTTTCCTGATGCTTAATCATCGGGACATCGCTTCTTTCCGCCCAAATTTCAAGCTGATCGATTGCCGCAGCTCTAAACGTGTCTGCCGCGGCGAGCATGACTTTTTTACCTTCGCTTTTAAAAATTGAGGCAAGCTTACCAATTGAGGTGGTCTTACCCACACCGTTCACACCAATCACCAACACAACAGAAGGGGACGATAACTCGAAAGCGGCTTCATCTTCGTCTTGTGTAAGCATTTCGGCTATTTCTTCTGTCAAAATGTTTTTAATATCGGCAGGGTCTGACACTCCCTCGCTTTTCACTTTGTCTTTAACCTTTTCTATAATTTCCGCCGACGTTCTTGCGCCGATGTCGCTTAAAATTAACGCTTCTTCAAGCTCATCAAACATCTCGTCGTCAATTTTCACAAACGATTTCAAAACGCCGTCGACACCCGACATTATATTTTTCCTTGTTTTATCAAGTCCTTGCTTAATTTTTGAAAAAAGTCCCATTTATTTCTCCTTTTGTTTAAACTATATTGCAAATTGCACACTCACCAGCTTAGAAACACCTTGCTCCTGCATGGTGACACCATACAAAACATCGGCAGACTCCATTGTTCCCTTTCTGTGCGTAATGACGATAAACTGCGTTTCGTTGAATTTTTTCAAGAAATCAGTGAACCGCTTAACATTCGCGTCGTCAAGTGCTGCTTCAATCTCGTCAAGCACGCAGAAAGGTGACGGTTTCATTCTTAAAATTGCGAAAAGCAAAGCAATAGCCGTCAACGAACGTTCGCCGCCGCTGAACAACGAAAGGTTTTGCAAGCTTTTGCCCGGCATTTGCGCGACAATTTCTATTCCTGCTGTCAAAACGTCTTTGTCTGTACTCAACCTAAGTCCTGCTGTTCCGCCGCCGAAAATTTCGGAGAAAACCACGCCGAAATTTTGCGATATTACGCCAAGCTGTTCCAAAAATTGTTTTTCCATAAGTTCTGTAAGCTCGTCTATTACTTGTTTCAATTTCATTTCGGCTTCGACAATATCGTCTCGTTGCTTTGTCATAAATTCGAAACGCTCCGATACGGATTTATGTTCTTCAATGGCGCCGACATTGATGTTTCCCATGTTTCTGATTTCGCTTCTGAGGCTGTGCGCCTCTCTTTCAAGCCTGTGAGGTGATTCGTCTATCGTTTCAAATTCCAATGCCGCCTGATAGGTTATGCTGTATTCTTCCCACATTTCATCATAAATTCGGCGTCTTTCTTCTTCCTGCTGTTCCATTTTGACTTCAAGTCTTGTTTTTTCGTTTGTCAATCTTGAAATGTCATTGATTTTGTCAAATGCAGCATCCTCTGAAAGTTTCAGTTTTGCGCGATTTTCTTCTTTAAATGACGCAAGCCTTTCTGATTCTTCCTTAAGGTTCTCACATTCGACGTTTATACTCTTGATTTCATCGCTAATTCTGTCGATTTCGGTCAGCGTTTCGACCTTTTCCTGCTCAAGTGCTTCTATTGCGGCGAGCCGCTTCTCGATTTCGGCGTGACGTGTTTCAATGTCTGTGCCGATTCTTTTCAAATTTTCTTCGGCCGATTTAATGTCGCGGGAAATTTCCGCTATTTCGGCTTTAATTTGCGAAAGCTCCGACTGCTTTTTATCTTTCAATTTTCTGTCAGCTGCCGTCGCCGCTTGGCGAAGCTCAAGCGTTTCCAAAATGTCCGAAATTTCGTTTTCTATCGTTTCCTTATTGGTTTTAAGCTCACGAATAAGCCTGTTTTGCTCGGCTATTTTATCCATGAGGTTATTTTCTTCTTCGTCAAGAGTTGCTTTGCGTTGTTTAAAATCTTTCAAATCCTTTTGCGCTCTTTCAAGCTCGGATTTGCTTGAAGCTCTTTTCATTTCGGCTTCTTGAATTGCCGGTCTGTTTTTGTTCAAAGATTCCTTTATGGAAAGCAGTTTGTCGTTGCTTTGTTTTAGCGCTTCCGAAACTGCCGCTGCGTTTTCTATCAATGCCGAGATTTCTTTCGCCAGTTTCGCTATTTCGCGCGCTCGTGACAAAATGTGCGACGATTTGTTGACGCTTCCGCCTGAAATTGAACCGCCCGGTTTGATGAGCTCGCCCTCAAGCGTCACGCAAATGTGGCTGTAACCGTTTTTGCGCGAAAACTTCACGGCGTTTTCAATGTCGTCGAAAACAAGAACACGCCCGAGCAGGCTTGCTATCACGTTTTCATATTTTTCGTCGTAGCTTATTACATCCTTAGCTACACATAAATAGCCGTCTTCGTTTATAAATTTCACATATTCATTGTCATTGAATTTTCTGATCTTAACAGAAGAAATAGGCAAGAAAGTCACACGCCCCGAGTTCGTTTTTTTGAGGAAGTTTATTACCATTTTCGCGTCGTTCTCAGTTTCTGTGACGATGTTTTGAATGTCGCCGCCAAGCGCGATTTCTATCGCTGTTTCAAATTTTTCTTCAACAGACAAAAGCTCGCCGACAGCACCGTATACACCCACATATTCATTGGGATTGAGCTTCTTTTCTTCGAGTGCCGCTTTTACGCTCTTGTGGTAGCCCTCGTGATATTTTTCAAGTTCGCTCAAGACCCTGTGGCGGGAATTGGCTTCGTTCAGCTTTTTTTGAAGCTCTTTGAGCTTGTCGTCCTCTTTGGTGATTTCTGTGTCAAGTGAACGCCTGTCCTCGTAAAGCATTTCAACTATTTTATTCAACCGTTCGATGTTTTCGGTGTTTTCTTCAATGTTTTTCTCAATCGCCTGAACCTTTACCGATGTTTCTTTAATCTTATTAACAGCGATTGTTTTGTCGTCACTCAACTCTTCCATTCGTTCTTCAAGAAGCTCATATTGCGCTGAAGCACGCTGAATAGAGCCGTTTACATCGCTTGAAAGTTTCAGCTTTTCAATGTGTTCTCCTGCGTATTTCTCAATTAAACTTTCACTTTCGCTTGCTCTTTGGGCATATTCTCCGAATTCCTTTTCACCTGCTGCAAGCTTTTCGTTTTTCTCATTTAATTCAACATTTCCTCTTGCTGTTTTTTCATCATATTTTTTAATGTTTTCGTTATTCTCTTCAACGGTCGCTTTACTTTCTTCGATTTCGCCGAGAATGCGTTCTCTGTCGCTGTCAAACCGCTCAATTTGATTTTTGGCTAGATTTATTTCATTATCTTTTTTTTCTTCCGCCAATCGAAGCTCTTGAATTTTTTCGTTTAATTCTGATGCTTCTGTGTCGATTTTATCAAGACCTGTTTTCAACTTGTAAATTTCTTGTTGGTTATTTGTTTTTTCGTTTTCTGCGTTCTCTAACTGTGCTTCTACATTTGCTATGTTTTTTTTAACGGTTTCCTCGTCTGTTCCCGTTCTTTTAACCTTGTTTAAAAATATATTAACTCTTACCAATTTAAGCCGTGCGCTTGAAAGCAAAAAACGCCGAGCCTTTTCCGCCTGTCGGTTAAGCGGCTCAAGCTGGCTTTCGAGTTCGGTTATAATGTCTTCTGCCCTTAATAAATTTTGCTTTTCGTGTTCGAGTTTAATTTCGGTTTCGCGTTTGCGGGTTTTATATTTGACGATGCCGGCGGCTTCTTCAAACAAAAGCCGTCTGTCCTCGCTTTTCGCGCTCAAAATTTCTTCAATTCGACCTTGCCCGATTATTGAATAACCCTCGCGCCCGATTCCCGTGTCCATGAAGAGCGAGTGAACGTCTTTTAGGCGGCATTGCGTTCCGTTTATATAATATTGTCCCTCACCGGAACGGAAGATTCGCCTTGTGACGGCTATTTCGCCGAATTCGAGCGGAATTGTGCCGTCGGAATTGTCCATAATCATCGTCACTTCGGCATAACCGAGCGGGCGGCGTGAAGCAGTTCCGGCGAAAATAATGTCCTCCATTTTTCCGCCGCGAAGGCTTTTGACGCTTTGCTCGCCCAAAACCCAGCGAACCGCGTCGGCAATGTTCGACTTGCCACTGCCGTTTGGTCCGACGACACAGGTTACGCCTTTATTAAACTCAAGCCTTATTTTTTCGGGAAAAGACTTAAAACCTTGCAATTCAAGGCATTTCAAGTGCATATTATACTACCTTATCAAATTTATTTTATTAATCGGCAAAATTCTCAAAAAAGCCTTGCCGATGATTTTTTTGACGGGAATGCATCCAACCTCGGTAAAGCGGCTGTCTTCGCTGTCGTTTCTGTTGTCTCCGAGCGCGAAATAATGATCGTCGGGTACTGTAAGTGGATATTTTATGTTGCCGGGGCTTGTATATCCGCCCGAAAAAGCGTCATCAAGCTTTTCGCTGTTCACGAGAATGCAGCCGTCAGCATAGTCTATAATGTCGCCCGGAGTGCCTATTACACGTTTTATATACTTCTTTTTCGGATCTGTTTCGTAGGGAAAAACAATAATGTCGTTCTTTTTTGGACTTGCGAAACGGTAAACAAATTTATTTAAAAAGATTATGTCGTTGTGTTGAAGAGTCGGTTCCATCGAACGCCCGGAAATGTTTGCCGTTCCCGCGACAAAGCGTGAAAACAGCATGCCTAAAATAATCGCTGTCAAGATTGTAAGCGACCATTCGATTATTTCTCTTAAAACCCTGTTTTGAATATAGTTTTTCAACATGATTTTCAAACTCCCATTGAGCAAAAATAAGCAAAAGGACGCGCATTGCGCGTCCTGAAACTACCTTCTTAAATCTTCTTTAACCTTAGCGGCTTTACCGATTCTGTCACGAAGATAGAAAAGTTTTGCGCGTCTGACAATACCGCGTCTTATTACTTCGATTTTTTCAAGTCTCGGTGAATGAAGCGGCCATGTTTTTTCAACGCCTACACCGGAACTGATGCGTCTGACGGTAACAGTTTCTTTAATTCCGCCGTTTTGTCTTTTTATGACAACGCCCTCAAACATCTGGATTCTTTCGCGTGTGCCTTCAACGACTTTCGCGTGAACGCGTACCGTATCGCCTACATTAAATTTCGGCACTTCCTGTTTAAGTTGTTCTGACTCGATTTGTTTAATAATCTGATTCATAACAATAGTTCCTCCTTTCCCTCATAGACGTTCATAATACCACTATATCCCCGCTCGGAGGAGTGACGCACAGCGTCGATAAAAGAGGAACGCCTGTAATGATCAACCGTCTCGGATTATAGCATAGGTTTTTAAATAAAGCAACACTTTTTTATTGTTAAATCGAACAATTATTATTTACGAAATAATCGGCAGTGACGCTGAAAATTTCGCTTAACGCCTTTAGTTCTATATCTGTAACATAACGCTCGCCGTTTTCAATTCTTTTGACGGCTGTTTTATCCATGTCTATTCCTTTTAATTGCATCATTTCGGACAGTTTTCTTTGGGAAACTTTGGGAACAAGTTTTTTTCGCAGAATGCCGACTTTCTTTCCGCAGAGATTACGCGTACCGTCCGGGGCTTTATGTTTAAACATAGGTTTTCTCCTGAATAAATTAAAATTATGGGTATTTCAAAAACTCATATTGATTTTAACGTGTTATTATGTTACGATTGAGTAATTGAACAACTCGCAATAGAAAAAATTAAAAACAAGCAATGGAAAATGTTGAATTAATTTAAGTAAGCACTGATTAATTCAAAGGCTTACTAAAAACTTAGCAACAGTGGCGAAAGCTCTTACTTATTCCAGTTTGAAACGTCTGAATGGATATTTTGAATAGCTCACGATTTAAGAGCGTTTCAAAATGTTCTTTCAGATGATTGAAAACGGAATAAGTTCTTGTGAGCGGAAATGCTATAGAGGTAGCCTTTCGAAGAAAAATAGCTTGGAGCGAACGTTTTGCTTTCGTAAGTTTTTTGTAAGGTTACCTTAATCGGTGCTTACTTAATGCTTGTAAAAAATGTTAAACTGTTCAGAGAAACAAATTAAGGTTTGTGTTGTGGAAGAATAAAAAATCATATAAAAAGCAATCGCAAAGGAATGCCAATAATTGAATAAACATTCAGGAGGAATTACAACATGAATTTTGCTATGTTATACAGCGGGGGAAAAGACGGTGCGCTTGCACTGTATAGAATGATTAACGATGGTCACAAGCCTGTTGCACTTGTTACTACCGTGAATATTGAACAAAAACGCTCGTGGTTTCACGGCATGCAGGCTGATTTGATGAAAGCTGTTTCGGACAGCTTGAATATCCCGCTGATTTCCTGCGAATGTACCTCGAACGAGTACACGGCGGCGTTTGAAGACGGGCTGACAAAAGCTCGTGAAATGGGTGCGAGTGCTTGTGTGTTCGGGGATATTGACATTGATGAACACCGGTGTTGGGATGAGGAACGGTGCAAAAATACCGGGTTGGAGTGTATACTGCCACTATGGAAACAAAGTCGCGAAGTCCTTGTGCGTGAGACGGTTGAGGCGGGGTTTAAGGCTCTGATTAAAATTGTCCAAAATGATGAACTTGATGAATCATTCTTGGGTAAGGATTTATCAATCCCTTTGATTGAAAAAATCAAGTTGACAGGCTCCGATGTTTGCGGCGAAAATGGAGAGTATCATACATTTGTATACGATGGACCTGTTTTTTCATACCCCGTAACTGTCGAAACAGGCGACATAATTGATTTTGGTACGCATACAGCTATCGATGTTAGGCATAAGAGATTGTAGGGGTCATTTGCAGACTGTTTACGATGGATTATAACGGAACACTGCTTCTATTGATTTACACCGATAGAAGCAGTGTTCTTTGTTTTTATACCCCAAAAGACTTTCGGAAACAAATAACGTATAAAGATGTAGCAAGAAAACCTCTAAAATTCCCTGTTGACAAATATATCTAATGATGATACTATGTAATAGTGTTAGACAATGTCGAAGGGAGGAAGAAAATGGAGCATTTTGAATTGGCGGTTGAATTGTTGAACGTATTTCAAACGCTTCAAAAGACTATTGCTCAGAAGCATATTAATGATGCGACAAAGGGCGAAAAATTTGTTCTTCATTATATTACATTAAGCGGAGGAGAAGTTTTGCCCGGGGAAATCGGCTGTGAAACACACGTTAGTTCTGCCCGTGTCGCCGCAACCTTGAACAGCTTAGAAAAAAAAGGACTTATTACAAGGCAGATAGATGAAGGCGATCGCAGAAAAATTTTAGTCAGGATAACTCAAAAGGGGCGAGAGGTTGATGAGGAAAATCATAATGCATTACTGAAAGAAGTGACGGAAATGCTTTCGCATTTGGGTGAAAATGACGCGAAGGAACTTATTCGCATTATATATAAGTTAGCAAATATTTTTAATGAAGAAGGAGAAGAAAACAATGCTTGAAATGAGAAATGTTAAAAAGACCTATGTTGTAGGCGACATAGAAACAAGAGCGCTTGACGGTATAAGCATCGCGTTTCGAGAGAAAGAGTTTGTTGCGATTCTCGGCGCAAGCGGGTCGGGAAAAACAACGTGTTTAAATATGATTGGCGGTCTCGATCGCTATGATTCGGGCGACATGATGATTAAAGGCAAATCGACAAAAAAGTTTAAGGATAAAGAATGGGACGCATATCGAAACAATTCAATCGGTTTCGTTTTTCAAAGCTACAACCTGATTATGCACCTCGGAATTGTCGCAAACGTAGAGCTGGCGATGACTTTGTCGGGAGTTTCTGCAAGCGAGAAACATAAACGTGCACTTGATGCCTTAGAGAAAGTCGGATTGAAGGACCATTTGCACAAAAAACCGAACCAGCTGTCGGGTGGGCAAATGCAGCGTGTGGCGATTGCCCGTGCTTTGGCGAATGACCCAGAGATTTTGCTTTGCGATGAACCGACAGGTGCTCTTGATTCAGTCACAAGTGTGCAAATTCTTGAATTAATCAGAGATCTTTCAAAAGACAGACTTGTCATAATGGTTACGCATAACCGCGAGCTTGCCGAGGAATATGCAGACAGGATAGTCCAGTTTACAGACGGAAAAATCGTTTCGGACAATCACCCGCACGAGGAACGCCCTAAGGAAGACATGTTCGACCTGAGAAAAACAAGCATGAGCTTTTTAACCGCGCTTAAAATTTCTCTTAACAATTTAATGACAAAAAAGGGAAGAACATTCTTGACCGCGTTCGCTTCAAGCATCGGCATAATCGGCATAGCGACGATTTTAAGTCTTTCGTCGGGATTTAAAGTTCAGGTCGATGATTTTCAGCGTGATGCCTTAAGTGAATTTCCGATAATAGTTTCGCAAAACGCGATGGAAATCAACCAAGATGTGATTAGCGCAAATATCGAACAAAGGAACAATAGGGGAATAAACAAAGAAGGGGCGCAAACAGACAGAGTTTATTTATATGACCCTGCCGCAAACAGAATTTTGCATCAGAATGTGTTTACGGATGAATATTTAGAATATTTAGATGGAATCAACAATTCTGAAAGCATATGCTCAAGCATCGGTTACACCAACATAGTTTCAATGAACATGATGCGCAAGACAGATAAGGGCGTTATTTCTGTTGGATTTGCCGACATGATGTCGCAAATGTCATCGGGCAGCGGCTCTTCTATGAGCATGGGAAGCATGAGCAGCATGGGGCTGTCGTCCTATCCGAAAATGCTTGAGCCCGGCGCAGAATCATTCGTTGAAAAATATTACCAAGTGTTGGAAGGGGAATATCCCAAGGCAGTGACAGACATTGTTCTTCTTGTGGATGAAAATAACTGCGTTGATTATAATATTCTGAGAAGCATGGGTTTTGAAACAGGCGAAAACGGAAATCTTCTTGAAAGCATTGCGTTCAGCGACATTATCGGAATGGAAATGAAAATTATTCCGAACAACAACTATTTTGAAGCGACCGAATACGGCGTTTATATGCCGAAACCCGACCTTGACGCCGTTTATGAAATGAACGGCGCAATAACGATTAAGGTTTGCGGAATAGTAAAAATGAAAGATGATTTTGACATGGGACTTCTCGGTGTAGGATTCGCTTATTGTGACGAGCTTGCGCGTGAGGTTGTCGAAATGAACAGAGATTCAGACATTGTTAAAGCACAGCAGGAGAGCAAGATGTCTGTTATGCAGCCGGGAGTTGAGCTCGGTGAAGAAGGGCAAGCTCAGATGGTAGCATATTTGGGCGGAAGCACGACTCCTTTCCTCATAATGATTTATCCTAAGGATTTTACTTCAAAGGAAAAAATCACAGAATATCTTGACACCTATAATGAAAGCAGGGAAATAGAAGAAAAAGTTATTTACACCGATTTAGCGTCGATGCTGAGCGGAATGACAGGCGGAATTATGGACGCAATAACAATAGTTTTAATTGCGTTTGCCGCGATTTCATTGGTCGTAAGCCTTATCATGATCAGCATAATAACCTATACCTCGGTTATTGAACGAACAAAGGAAATAGGAATATTGAAAGCTCTCGGTGCAAGAAAGAAAGACATTACACGAGTTTTCGATGCCGAAACGTGCATTCTCGGAATTTTTTCCGGTGTGCTGGGTGTTGTTATCGCCTATATGTTGACTTTCCCGATAAACTCGATAATTTACAGCATGACAGAGCTTAAAAATGTCGCAGGCTTACCTTTGGTTTACGCGGTTCTGCTTGTTGTTGTAAGCACAGTGCTTACAATGCTCGGAGGACATGTTCCGGCGAGAATGGCTTCAAAGAAAGACGCTGTTGAGGCGTTGAGAACAGAGTAGAGAAGAGTCTTGGAAAAGAGGGCTGTCTTGCTGTTAAAAAGCGAGACAGCCCTCTTTTTGCATAGAAATTTCGACAGGTATTGATGAAATGTTACAATTATATTACAAATATTAATAACATGTTGACAAATTAATAACAAATAGTAAAATAAATGTATCGAATTAAATACATAAGAAATAGAGTTTTTCAGGAGGATCAAAATGAGAAAAAGAGGGAACGAATTAAAAAAACGAACCAAAATCAAGGTCTTAAGCATGTTTTTCGCTGTAGCGTTAATTTTGGGGACGGCACCGCAGTGTTTGCTGGAAAGCAAAGCGGATTCAGCGGATGTGGCGGATAAGATTACGACCACATATTTAGCGATAAAATTGGAAAACAAACTGCTTTATGAGGAATATTCGCCGACTGCTCCGATTTATATCAGTCCTGAGGAAAATTTGATTCAAAACAATGAAATGATTTCGTTTTCACTTAATTGGAAAGTAACAAATGAAGGCATTTATAATTTTCAAAATGGTGACAACTTTGTCATTAACGTTATGAAAGCCGGTGGTTTTACGGCATTTCCCTCTAAAGATTATCAATTATATGATAAAGACGGAACACATATTGCGACAGGCAAATTTGAAGTTTCTGACAACAGTGACGGAACATGGACGCTTGCATTCAGAGTGACATTCAACGAAAATGCCTCGAAAAAAACGGTTAAAGAAGGGTGGGCGACAGGCGAAGCCAAAGTTATTATGAACAACAGCAGATATGACGCATATTCTGCGGGCATAATTGTTACTGACAAAGGCGGAGCGATGTTTGGAAAAGCCGGCTCAAACATGAAGAACGCAAACTTCGGATGGAGCGTTGTTTCCGACCCGGATGCGCTTATGAATACAGCAAATTTGTTAGCCGGTTCTGTTTTCAGCATTTATAAAAGCGAAAAGGACGCAATAAACGGCGAAAACCATATCAGATTCAGAAAAGGCATTGGAAGCGGCACATATGAATATGATTACAGCGGCACGATAACCGAAATTACAACTGATTTTAGCGGCGTGTTCATGCTGTACGGATTTCCGGAGGCGGGACAGACATATTGGATAAAAGAAGTTGCGGCACCGAGTGAATATATTCTTTACGGCACGCCTAAGGAATTTGTGGTGACGGATTCGGGAACAGAACCGGCTTGCTGGTTGCTTACGAATGAAGCGGAAAAAACATTGGTGTTTGACCTTGCGCTTGTTAAATATGTTTCTTGGGTAAACAATAAATCCACAGGACAAACCGGAACTGAACCGGGTTATGATGTTGAGATATCGAAAGTTAAACGCGGCGATAAAGTTACATTTACGATAAAAGTGTTTAATCAAGGTGACATTGACGGTTATGTCGAGGAAATAACAGACTATGTTCCCGATGGTTTGGAGTTTGAAAAATCGGATAATCCACAATGGACATATAATCAAATAACACGCAAAGCAAAGACAGATGTATTGAAAAATACGTTGCTCAAAGCCAAAACAGGTACGGCTTCGGTGGACATTGTTTTGACGGTGAGCCGAACCGCTCCCGTTAAAGGAATAATCAGCAATTTTGCCGAAATCAGCGATCATGGCGACGAAAACCATGAATGGATAGAAGACATAGATTCGACTCCTGACGATAAAAATGACGATGTGGTTAAAGACAACGTGACGGATGAGGAAGGTAAGAACAATTCGATGGATGACGAAGACGACCATGATATAGCATCTGTGGAACTCGTTGAGGAAGAAGAGACTACGTCAACGCCGTCAGCAACAATATCAACAAATCCGCCGACAATGCCGGCATATGAAGTTTTGCCGACGACAGAGCCGACAAAAAATCCAACGTCATATGACTCATTGCCCTCGGGAACACCGTATGTAGGGGTTACGGAAGAGGAAGAAATATTGCCGGGATATGGCGAAGAAGGTTTCATTGATTTGACAGAGGAAGAAACTCCGCTTGGTCTTTGGAGTCAAAGCGATCAAGAAGATGTTGAATTAGATATTACAGAAAGTGTTGAAGATGATTCCGAAGAGGAAAAAGTGACACCGACAGAAGAAGATGTTCCGCTTTCGGGATTGGAAGCAGACCCACAAAAAGAGCTTCCACAAACGGGAAGAAAGTATTGGCAAGTGCCGATTTTGATCGTCTTCGGAATGATAGCAATCTCAGCAGGTGTATTGCTTGTTGTTAAGAAGAAAAAGAGCAGAGCATAAATTATTCATCATAAAATAAAAAACAAGCGTCGGCTGTGTGCTTTCGCTTGTTTTTTTATTAAGCTGATGGTGGGAATTGAACCCACGACCTGCGCATTACGAGTGCGCTGCTCTACCTCTGAGCCACATCAGCGATGGAATGTATTATATATTACAAGTCAACGGGTGTCAATAAAAAAATTTAAGCCGTTTAGGTTTTGCGATTGCATAAAAATATTGGTTGAAAATAATAGAATAATGTGATATAATCATAGGAAAATTAAGGAAAATTTGGAGGTAGGATATGTTGAAAATGTTAAACGCGCGAACCGTAGAAATTGACGATGTCGAGCAAGCCGTTTCGGAGATATTGGAACAGTTAAACATTGAAGAAAATCTTTTGAAAAATTCTGTAGGAATCATGTCATGTTACTCCGAATTTATAGAAACAGGCGTAGTGAAAGCACTGTGTGACAGTCTTCCGTTTAGTGTTGTGGGAGGAACGACGTTGAGCAACGGAATGGAAGATGAATCGGGCATGATGATGCTTTGTCTTACTGTTTTGACGGCGGATGATGTTTGCTTTTCAACGGCATTGACAGAGGTTTTGGACGATCACATGGATGAGCACATTTCATCGGCGTATAAAAATGTAATTTCGGGCTTGGAAGGCGAACCAATCTTGCTTGTTCCGTTTATTCCCTTGCTGGAAGACGTTGGGGGAGAAATGATTTTAGGTAAGCTAAATGCTGTTTCAGGCGGAATATCCACGTTTGGAACGGTGGTTTGTGACCATTTCAGCGATTACAGCACGGCGCACACCATTTACGACGGAGAGGCGGCACGTGACAAGATGGCAATGTTGGTTGTGTCAGGCAATATTAAGCCGAGGTTTATGATTGAAACTATTTCTGACGCAAATATTCAAAAGCAAACGGCGATTATTACAGAATCGCAGGGATGTCTTTTGAAAAGCGTTAATAATATGACGGCAGAAAAATATATGAACATATTGGGGCTTGCCGAGGGTGGAGGCGCGGAAAGTTTGAATACGATTCCTTTTATTGTGGATTATAACGACGGAACAAAACCCGCCGCGAGAGTAATTCACATGCTGACCCCCGACGGATATGCCGTTTGCGGCGGAGCTATGCCT
>JGI994J12354_10001856_pt1 | contig 21175 bp, 20 predicted proteins | sample IntmicLarv3ML3BL_FD_12354 | JGI IMG/M metagenome (IMG submission 12354) | reverse complement strand
TATTGATCACAGGCCGATCTATGGGAAAAAAAGTATCTGCAGAAATTTCCATTATACTGGAAATAATTGCAGATTTTGCAGAAATTTCCATTATACTGGAAATTATTAATATGATGTACACATACCTTTAGAAGATGACCAAGTTGAAAGACACAGTACTACGGATCGATCCGATAAAGAAACTGGATGCAGCCAGAGATCGTACGGATATTGCGAAGATAATAACCGGTATCCGGAGGTGCGGCAAATCGACTTTGATGATGCAGTACATTCAGCGCCTCATGGACGATGGCATAAGCAGTGATCGCATATTCTATGTCAACTTGGAATCAGAAGAGAATATGGACATCAATGATCATCTTCAACTCAGAGACATCATAAAAACAAATGTCAGAAAGAATATCAGGACTTATGTGTTCTTCGATGAGATACAGAGGGTGAAAGGATGGGAGAAGAACATCAACTCCCTGATGACGGATTATGATGCGGATATATACATCACAGGTTCGAATGCCTATCTATTGTCATCAGAACTTGCAACCTATATCTCCGGCAGATACGTAGAAATAAAGATGCTTCCGCTGTCTTTTTCTGAATATATGGAACTTCATCCTTTGTCGGAAACGGAGAGCGCAGAATCAAGATTCGATGATTTTCTGAAGTATGGCGCATTACCATCAGTGGATCCGAATTCTGACCGGACATTCATAATGGACCACCTCCAAGGGATCTACAATACCATACTAATGAAGGACGTTGTGTCCCGGTTAGGTGTCAGGAACACAGGCGTGTTAGGAAACATAGCACGATACCTGTTCTCCAATATTGGAAACATAACAAACGTTCTGACGATATCAAAACATGCAGGGATCTCTCCGACCACCGTCAGGAATTATCTGATCGCATTGGAGGAAGCATACATCATCTATAAGGCGGAAAGATATGACGTCCAGGGGAAAAAGATACTCAGTTCCAACGAAAAATACTATGCCGCCGATACAGGCATAAGGAATTCCATGCTGGGCTGGCAGGAAGGGCCTGACATAGGAAGGCAGATCGAGAATGTTGTGTATCTCGAACTGTGCAGAAGAGGATATAAAGTAATGATCGGCAGCTTCCGTGATTCTGAGGTCGATTTCGCAGCATTCAACGGGAACGAAATGGAATACTTCCAGGTGACTCAGACCATGCTTTCTGACGAAATATCAAAAAGAGAGATCCGTTCATTGACATCGATAAATGATAATCATCCGAAGACGATATTATCGTTGGACAGGATCATGACAGAACCTGGTAACGGGATAAGACACGTCAATCTGATAGATTGGCTTTTGAACGTGTGATCATTCGCTTCCCTTGAATTCCCAACGGAATCCTTTCCTTTCCATTTCCTCATCGGTCAGATTGAAGATGCCGTCCAGGTATCCGCATTTGGTAGCGTCAACATGATAGAATATTCCATTCAATTCAACAATGTTCCACATATGTCCAGTACCGTCCTCTTTCCTGCCGTGGACACATCCGCATGGTATTCCCGCACGGCCCATCAGCATCTTTATCGCAAGAGCGGTCCCGTCACATGTTGCGACCCCGCGCAGAAGAGCGCCCAGAACTGAGTAATTTTCCTCCTTCTTCTTTTCACCGGGAGAGTTGACGTTCAGCGTCATTGCTTTGTAGATCGCTTTCTCTTTCTCCGCCGGATCCTCAGGAAGGCCGTTCAATATTTTTCCGACAGCGTCATCCAGTTTCTTCAAATATCTTTTTTCCTTAAAACTGCTGAACAGATAATTCGGAATTACGGTAATTTCCTTGATGTACGTTTCCACTCTCAGTGTCTTGCTCAGGAAGAACAGGTACGGATCGTCCTGACGTACCGCAAAGAACACTTCATCGATATCGTTTCCCGCAGGATCTTCCACGCTGAATGTTATGAACTTCTTCCTTGACAGCACGTCTGCGCGGAAGATGTCGTACATTTCCTTCTGCTTCTCTGACAGGAGACCATAACCGATGCGGGGGAATGCCATACTGTCGGAAAGAGGTCATAGTATTTTACTTAAATCGAACAAACGGAATTATGCTGCAGGGGGCAAAGCTGAGCAAAGCTTTTTTGAACATTGCCTATATGTGTGTCCGTGCTTCTCAAAGAGAAAGGGGAAAGAGGACTTCTGAAAGGAATACTTGAACGTATACGTTCTCCTTCCTGTCTCGGCCCGGGAGATGATGCCGCTGTCGTATCCTTGGGAGACAATGAACTCGTTGTTTCTTCCGATGTCGTTACGTTCGAACGCCACCGCCCCGAGGGCACGTCATTCAGGGAGTTCGGATGGATGGCCGCTGCTGTGAACTTCAGTGACATTGCTGCGATGGGTGCAACCCCCAAATGGCTGGTTGTCTCAATAACAATGCCGCCGGAACTTGATGAGAACGATGTTTACGAGATCATGATCGGCATCGACAAATGCGCCGAATTCTGCAACGCAGAGATAATCGGCGGAGATACCAAGACAGGCGAGGGGATGGTGTGCTGCACTGCGATCGGAACTATGACAGGAGATCCGATGAAACGATCCGGTGCAAGGCCGGGAGATGTCGTTCTCGTCACGGGAACCTTGGGGTCGCCTGCCGCGGGAATGACCGCACTTAAGAACGGTGCTGATGAAGAGGATGCGTTGCGCTCTCTCAGACTTCCGATACCGCGTGTTGACGAAGGTCTATTATTACAAAAGTTGGGAGCAACATCCTGTATGGACCTTTCCGACGGGTTGGCGACCGCGATGCACGGAATATGCGAAGCGAGTTCCGTCGGTATGGATATCCTGTGGGAAGCATTACCTGAAGGTCCGGGTGTGGATACGATGTGCCAGCACATGGATAAAGAGCAAATGATGCTATACTTCGGCGGTGAATATGAACTGTTATTCACTTTGCCGAAAAGTAAAATGGAAGAGCTGTACGCTTCAGATATTGACGTTTCGGTCATCGGTATCGTCACTGATTCCGGAGATGTCTGCATGATCAGGGACGGAGAACGCAGGGAGGTATCAAATGGCGGTTACGAACATTTCAAGGACTGAAGCGCGGTACTACAGAAAGGACGGTGACGTTTACGTCTGCGGTGTTTGTCCTCACCGTTGCCGCATTCCCGTGGGCGGATTCGGAAAATGCAGTTCCCGACGCGGCGATGATGATATGCTGGTCGCATACACATACGGAAAGGTCTCATCCCTTTCCGTTGACCCGATCGAGAAGAAACCTCTCTATCACTACAAACCGAAAAGCAGGATATTCTCCGTTGGAGGAATAGGCTGCAACATGAGTTGCAAGCACTGTCAAAACTATGCGATATCAATGTCTATGGGGAGGTCTAAGAGAACTACGTTCGAGACACCTGATGAATTGGTCGCGATGTGCCGTATCGAAAAGTCTGAATCGATAGCGTTCACGTACAACGAACCGATGATCTGGCCCGAATATATCTTGGACGTTATGGAAGAAGGCGATGACCTTTCTTGTGTTCTCGTTACCAACGGGCTGGTGTCTGATGATACACTTAACGACCTCTGCAGGGTCACGGACGCAATGAACATCGATATCAAAGGATTCACGGATGATTTTTATATGAAGGTCTGCGGCGCACACCTCGAAGACGTTCTCGGAACGGTGAAGGAAGTGCACGAGAAGAAGATACATACCGAGATAACGTATCTTCTGATACCGGGATACAATGACTCCGAGAAGGAGATAGAAGAATTCTCGGAATGGGTCCTCGACGAACTGTCAGCAGACGTTCCCGTGCATTTCACAAGGTTCCATCCGGACAACGAGATGAACAACGTTCCGTGGACCCCTCAGGAGACGGTTCTCGATTCCCGCGAGAAAGCCATGGACCTAGGACTGAATTTTGTTTATGCAGGAAACATATTGTCCGAAGAAGCATCGGACACATACTGTCCTGAATGCGGCGCGGCTGTCATCAAAAGGATCGGATATCTTGTGGATGTCGCGGGCCTTGACGGGGACCGGTGCGGATCCTGTAAGACCAAACTGAACGTCATAAGATAAGGAAGTACGGATTTCCCACCAGTACTAAGAATATCACTGCTGCGGTTATCGGAACTATGAACGGCACCATCGGCGTTACCAGTACCTTTTCGACTCCTGCCGAACTGAGATCGTCCAATACCGCAGGGTCCTGCGGTTTCCATGTCGTTATCACGTTCCCGTCGGATACGAACTGCAAAGGCCAGACGTGCGACTTTCGCGCTTCGTCCATGCTCATTCTGAACCCAATGTATCTTTTCTTCACATCCGGATCACCGTTCCCGATGTTCTTCGATATCACATAGAAAGCAACGGACAGCGAGAACAAAGCGGCGAATAACAGGGTCATCAGCGANAATTGGAATACTGTTTCATAGAACAGACCTGAAGAAGCTATCAGCGGGAATGCAAAGAAAGAAGGGTACGAAAAGAATATCATCGAAATGACAATAAGGCATTTCACATCGGCACCTCCCTTTATTACCCCGGTCAGGAACAGCAACAGGAATATCACGAATGCCGCGAATATCATGAAGAACTGCTGTACCAGTATATCGCCGGAGGAGAATGCCAACGGCATCAGGAACATCAGCACGATCGTCGCGTGGAACATCTTTTCCATATTGTCCGTAAGATCGATGAGTATGTCCAATAGGATCATTACGGTACCGATGATCATCATGACGTATTCCCATCTCATCCCTTCGGAGAGTGCCGAGTATGACATGCAGCATATTCCGAAGATCCCGAGTGCCCACCAACACTTGTCTGTTACTTCCCGGGTCCTTACGTCAGAGACCGATGCGTACATCAATACAGCCAGAACGGCTGTGACCTTCAGGGCATCAAACATCTCGGACATCGTCCTGTAATGACAGAACATACATTATTCTTTTATCCTTTAACGGTATTCGCAACCCCATGAAGGCACGGAACGCAGGGGTGTTCATCGCGGTTGCATTAGTTGCGATGATGCTCATACCGCTCAGTTCTGTGTCATACGACGCAAGTTCGGTGACCGTCGATAACGTTGAAGTTCGTACATCTGATTCTGATATAACCATTCAGGCAGGAGGTTCGACGGAAACTCAGATAAGGGTCGCTAACGGAAAGGCCGGTGACATTTGGGTCAGGATATCAGGATACAACGATGCGCCTCCGGGCGTTACGGTGAGTTATCCTATCAATTCCGTCAAAGTGTCTGCCGGTAACAGCGTTATGCTCTTCGTTACTGTCGCATCGGACAAATTCACAGCGGCAGAGAGCGGTGCCATGGTCACATTCGACATCGAGGTCGACGAACCGTTCTCGGCTACGGGGATATTCACCATTACAACATCAGGCGTTATCGTCAACGTATCGTCATCCCTTTCACCCGGGGATAATTATAACAAGATCCTCGGAAGATGGGCATCACCTTTTGACGATTCTGTCTACACCGCGGTCGCATCGGCCCTCATCTGGATCGTGATCGCGTTCATTCTGTCATACATTATCGGTCCGTTCATACTGTTCATGGTGATCAAAGAGGACAGCAGGCACCGCAAATCCATCAGAAAGGACGTTTGGAAACCGTTCTTCTTCCTTGCAATGCTGTATGCGGCATCATCCACCGCCAGAGTATACGGAATGGGCGAAGAGAACATCGGGCTTATTGACAGCGTCGTCAGTATCGCATACATATTCATCGGCGCGATCATCGCATGGCGCGTCTACAAAGCAGCAGTAAGATTCGCGGTCCATGGTATGAGAGAGAGGGCTAAGGGCACGGGTGTGGACAGTTCTGTCATTCCGCTGTTCGACCTCTTGGGAAAGATGCTGATCGCCGTGACCGCATTCGCAGGTATACTTGCATCCTTGGGATTCGATCTCATGGTCATTATAACCGGTGCGGGAATTGTGGGTCTTGCGATCTCATTGGGTGCGCAGAACACACTTTCACAGTTCTTCAACGGCATCATGCTGCTCCTCACAAGACCTTTCAAAGCAGGGGATCTCGTGAAGATCGGCACAAACACAACAACGATGCGCGTTGTGAACGTCGGCATGCTGAGCACAACATTCGAGGATTCCGGGAACACCACCGTTTACGTAATGCCCAACAATGTCGTTGCTACGTCAGTGATAACCAACATCTCCCGCAAGACCAATGACTACTTCATTGAGATCTTCTTCGGAATTGACTATGATAATGATGTCGAGTTGGCAAAGAGCATCATAAGAACGGTTGCGGAGGAGAACATCAACGTCATAAGCGACGGTTCCTACGACCTTCCGTCGATCAGACTGGAATCCTTTGAGGATTCATACATCAAGATCCGCCTCGGAATATACGTGAACAGTTTCGCTGACAGGAACTCGATCGCAGGACGCATAAGGGAGGCCGTGTTCGCAAAATTCAAGGAATCGGGAATTTCGATACCATTCCCTCAAATGGACGTTCACGTGAAGTCGAAGTGATGAAAAAACTGCATTTTTCGTTGATTCTATAAACGGAATTCTAAGATTATATATAGGATTACTGCGTTTAACGTAATAGTACTACGAAATCTGATAAAAGGGGATTCCCATGATAGACAATCTCGATAAGCGCATCCTAGACCTTCTGAAACAAGACTCCCGCTGTCCTTTTGTTGACATAGCAGACAAACTCAACGTCTCCGAGGGAACCGTCAGAAGCAGGGTCCACAGGATGACCGATGACGGGATAATAAGAGGATTCACGATCAAAACAAGCTCCAAGAACGTTAAGGCGTTAGTGGAGATACAGTTGGGAGTGAACACCGAGAGCGATGAGATCGCCAAGGAGCTGTCCAAGGTCTCCGGCATAACTGATGTTTACGAGGTCACGGGAGATCAGGATATGATCGCCATCGTTGACGTTGATTCATCGAATAAGCTGAACGAGATAATCGAACATATCAGAAAGAACGAAAGTATACTGAGCACACGCACCAGGCTCATCCTAAAGGAACACTTCGGAGAGAGTTAGATGATATCCGGCACTTCAACTGCCCTTATCACGCCGTTCAGAAAGGATGGCAGTATTGACGAGGAGTGTTTACGCCGTCTCGTAGAATTCCAAGAGGAGAACGGCGTAACGTCAATGGTCCCCTGCGGTTCCACCGGCGAATCTGCGACGATCAGCCACGAGGAACATATCGAGGTCATTAAGATCGTAGTGGATCACGTGAAGAAGGCAAAGGTCGTTGCAGGTGCAGGCAGCAACAGCACTTCTGAGGCAATCACATTGAGTAAGAAGGCCCAGGACATCGGTGTCGATGCTGTCCTTTCAATATCCCCTTATTACAACAAGCCGACGCAGGAAGGTATCTACGAACACTACAAGGCGATCTCGGAGTCCATTGACATACCGTTAGTGATGTACAACGTTCCCGGAAGGACCGGAAGCAACATCTCCCCTGAGACCACACTGAGATTAGCAGAGTTGCCGGGAATAGCCGCAACGAAGGAAGCTTCCGGCAACATAGATCAGATACAAACGATACTTGCATCACGCCCAAAGGATTTCCTGGTGCTTTCCGGCGATGATAATCTCACATTCCCTATGATGGCATTGGGTGCTGAAGGAACGGTATCAGTGGCATCGAACTGCTTTCCCAAGGAAGTTTCCGACATCGTAGCATTGTGCAGATCCGGAAAGTACGAGGAAGCAAGGAAGATACACCTGAGAATGCTTTCGCTGTTCAGGTCACTGTTCATAGAATCCAATCCCATACCGGTGAAGTACATAATGAAGAAGATGGGGTTCGGCACCGGTACGTTACGACTTCCCCTAACAGAACTTTCTGTCGATAACAGAAAGATCATTGACGGCATATTGAAGAACATGAGGTGAGCCGTTGATCAGGACAGTTGTGGGAGGAGCTGCCGGAAAGCTCGGCAGCATTGTATGTGAATTCATCGCATCATCGGAGGATATCGAACTGACGGGAGCAACAGTGTCCCCGAACAGCAGGAACCTCGGCAAGGAATTATGCCCCGGTGTGTTCGCATCTCCCCCGTCAGAACTCCCGAAGTTACTGAAGAACGCTGATGTTTACGTGGACCTGACATCACCGGAAGCAGCTTCCGGGATCATTGATAAGATACCGGAACACGGTGTTTCACTTGTGTTGGGAACAACGGCAGTTTCCGCCGAAACGCTGGAGCGCATGAAGAGGAACGTCGCAGAGAACAGGACGTCCGCTCTTGTATCATCGAATTTCGCAGAGGGAGTTAACATATTCTGGAAGGTTGCAGAGCAGCTTGCGAGCAGTCTGAAGGGTTATGATATCGAAATAGTGGAAACTCACCACTCACAAAAGAAGGACCTGCCGTCCGGGACGGCGATGGAAACATTAAGAAGGGTGCAGAATGCATCAGGTATCACAGAAACCGTTTACGAAAGGTCCGAGAAGGGCCATAAACACAGTAAAGAGATAGGAATGCGTTCGATACGTGCCGAGAACGTCGTGGGAGATCACACGGTGATATTCACCGGCAGAACGGAGATCATGGAGATCACGCACAAAGCAGTATCAAGAGATGCATTCGCTATCGGCTGCATCGACAGCATAAGATGGATATTCGGGAAGAAGGACGGAAAGGTTCACAGTATGTATGAGGTGTTCGAATGATAACGGTCATGAAGTTCGGCGGGACCAGTGTTGGTTCGGTGGATGCTCTTTCCAGAACCGCAAACATAGTTGCGGAAACGGAAGGTTCGAAGGTTGTAATAGTGTCGGCCATGTCCGGCGTCACGAACTATCTGATAAGTATATTGGACGGTGTCGGCGAGATCGAAAAGTTAGCGGAAACAATGATAAAGAAGCATTCTGACGCTGCAAAGGAACTGATGTCCAAGGAACTCTACAATGAGTACATGACGGAACTGAAGAAGAGGGTTGACTCTCTGACAACATTGATGACAGACAAGGAGGCGGCAAAGGACCCGTTCTACCGTGACAATATATCATCACAGGGAGAAAGGTTCTCGAGCCTTGTATTGGCGTATACATTAAGGTCAAGAGGATACGACTCCGTTGCATTGACGTCAGAACAGGCCGGAATATTTGCGGTCGGGAAGCCGGAATCCGGTGAAGCCGATCTGGAAAAGACCGCGCTGGGTCTTTCTCTGAACGTTGTGCCGTTGCTGAACAAGAACTGTATTCCCATCATAACTGGATTCTACGGACGTAACGATGAGGGAAAGCCGCTGACATTCGGACGCGGCGGTTCCGATTACTCTGCCGCTGCTGTCGCGAACGCGATAAACGCAGATCTGTTGGAGATATGGACGGACGTTGACGGATTCATGACCGCTGATCCGCGTGTGGTCCCTAATGCTGTCACGATCGATGAAATGAACTTCGGTGAAGCTGCCGAGCTTGCGTACTTCGGTGCCAAGGTACTCCATCCCAGAACGATAGAACCGGTACGTGTGAAGCATATTCCGCTGAAGGTCAGGAACACATTCAATCCCGATGCACCCGGAACATTGATACATCAGCACCGTCAGCCCAAGAGCGAACTGCTGAGAAGTGTAGCAACGAAGATAGACCTTTCGATCATTTGCGTAAGTTCGGCTGAGATCGCATACAGGCCGCAAATGGTGTCACGCATCATGGAGAAGATCGCAGATGCGAACGTCATAATGTATGCGATGTCCACTTCGCTGTCGACCATCGCATTCCTGATCCACAACCTTGATGTCAAGGAAGCACTGAAACATCTGAATCTTCTGGACAAGACGGATATCGAAAGGATAGACGTGAAGAGCAACATGGCGCTGGTCTGTGCGGTCGGCGACAACTTACTGAACAAGTGCGGCGTTTCCGCAGATATATTCGGCGCCGTCAAGGACGCGGGCGCGAACGTAGAATTGATATCCGAAGGCGCATCTGACGTTTCACTGAACTTCGTTGTTCCCACGGACAAGGTGATGGATGTTATCCGCATATTACATGAAAAGTTCATTGGTGAGTAAGATGAGAGACTTCGAGAACAACAACGGCCAGATGATATTCGGCGGAATGCGCGCATATGATATAGCGGAAGAGTTTGGAACTCCCGTTTACGTGACGGATGAGTCGATACTCCGCGAGAATTACAGGAACGTCTACAAAGCATTCTCCAAGTACATGGACACACGCATCCACTACGCATGCAAGGCCAACACCTCATTGGCAATACTCAGAATATTACAGCAGGAAGGCTCCGGGATCGACGCTGTGTCGATCGGAGAAGTACTTTCATGCAAGAAGGCCGGTTTCACAAGCGATAAGATACTATACACGGGGAACAACGTGAGCAACTCTGAACTTCAGGCTTTGGTAAAGGAAGGCGTGAACATCAATATTGATTCCGAATCGGAGCTAGAACGTTTGGCGAAGATATCTACGGATGTGAACATATCCTTCAGAATAACGCCGGAAGTAGGTTCCGGACACAGCGACAGGGTCATAACAGGATCCAAGGGGTCTAAGTTCGGCATCCCCTTGGACAGGGTCATTCCCGCATATGCGAGAGCCAAGGAATTGGGGTTCAGGATCAAGGGCATACACGCACATATTGGGTCCGGAGGACAGACCTCAGAACCATTTACAGATGTAGCCTGGGTCTTAGCAGAAAAGACCAATGAGATCAAGGATGATCTGAACATAGAACTGGAGTTCATAGACATCGGAGGAGGCATCGGAGTTCCGTACAAGTCCAACGATAACGAAATGGATCTCAACGAACTTGCGATATCCGTTACCGATGTCATCAAGGAAGAAACGGACGTAAGGACAATAGCAGTGGAACCCGGAAGATACCTTGTTTGTGATTCCACCATACTGTTGACAAGGTGCATTGATGTCAAGTACACAGGAGTGAAGAATTACATCGGAGTGGATGCAGGATTCAACACGCTCATCAGACCGGCATTTTACGACTCGTATCATCATGCTGCGATAGTCAACAAGTTCAACAAGGCATGCGAATACAAGTTCACTGTCGTCGGCCCTATATGTGAGTCAGGAGATTATTTGGCAAAGGACCGTGCACTGCCGACCCCCGAAGAGGGTGATGTCGTAGCGATATACAACGCAGGAGCATACGGATTCTCGATGGCATCCAACTACAACTCTCGGGAAAGATGCCGTGAAGTACTGGTGAACAGCGGCAAGGCGGAACTGATAAGAGAGGCCGAAAGCACAGAGGACCTCTGGAGATATCAGAAGATACCGGAGAGACTGCTATGATCTTCTGGAAATATCACGGCATCGGAAACGACTTCATCCTGCTGGACTGCCTGAAGGAAAAAGCGTCAATGGACCCTGAATTCGTAAAGAAGTTGTGTAACAGGAACTTCGGCATCGGTGCAGACGGCATTCTGTACGTTCTTCCGGGGGAAGATACCGATATAACGATGAGGGTAATGAACGCCGACGGTTCGGAAGCAGAGATGTGCGGCAACGGGATACGATGCGTTGCGAAGTACGTTTACGACAACGGGATCATAAAGAAGAATAAGTTCATGATACACACACTTGCCGGGAACTTAGAAGCTTACGTTGACGAACTCGTAGAGATCAACATGGGTCCGCCCGTCCTGGACTGCAGGAAGATCCCTATGGACTGCGACGGAAAGTTCGTTAACAAGGAGTTTTCCGCCAACGGCAGGAAATTACATGGTAACGGAGTTTCCATGGGCAATCCCCACTTAGTGATATTCGATCCGCTCAGCGATAAGGAAATTGACGAATTGGGTCCGATATTGGGAAGACACCCGTTATTCCCGAAGCGTACGAACGTGGAATTCGCTGCTGTCAGGGAAGGAAAGATAACGATACGCGTGTACGAACGCGGCGCAGCATGGACAATGGCCTGCGGCACCGGTGCGTGTGCGACCGCGGTCGCTGCTGCCTTGAACGGAATGGTCAGCTTTGATAAGCCTATAGACGTTAGGCTTCCCGGCGGATGGCTTAAGATAACTGTTGACAAAGACCTGAGATATGTGATGATGGCAGGACCTGCCGAATTGGTCTACAAAGGAGAGATACAATGAAATATGAATCTTCAGAGAGACTTCAGAAATTACCGCCATACCTCTTTGCGAAACTTGAGGAACTGGCGGAAGTGAAGAGAGCACAGGGAATGGATCTGATCGACTTCGGAATTGGTGATCCGGACCTTCCGACACCGCAGCCGATCATAAAGGAACTGCAGAGAGCTGTGGAATATCCGGAGAATCACAACTACTCATCAAGTGCAGGTGAAAAATACCTCAGACAGGCAGTAGCAGATTGGTACAAGATCAGATTCGATGTTGATGTTGATCCAAACAAGGAAGTTTGCGTTACGATCGGATCGAAAGAAGCTATCTTCAACATCTCGCAGGCGTTCGTGAACCCCGGAGAGAAGATAATCGCCCCGAGTCCGGGATATCCTGTATACTCAGGAGCGTCATGCTTATTCAATGAGGCCATAGGCGTAAAGGTTCCGCTGAAGTACGAGAACAATTGGCTCCTCGATCTGGACGATTGTCCGAAGGATGCGAAGATGTTGTACATCAACTACCCGAACAACCCTACCGGGGCAACATGTGACCTCGCTTACCTGAAGAAGGTAAGTGACTGGTGTTCTGAAACGAATACGATATTTTGTTTCGATAACGCATATTCGGAGATGTGCTTTGATGGCTACATGGCACCGTCCGCGTTGGAGGTTACGAGGGACTGTATAGAATTCGGTTCTCTTTCAAAGACATTCAACATGACCGGCTACCGCATCGGATATGCTGTCGGTCACCCCGATCTCATTGCAGGACTGAAGAAATGCAAATCACAAATTGACTCGGGAGCACCGAAGTTCATTCAGAAAGCCGCCGCGGAAGCTTTACGGACCTATGAAGGAAGGAAACTTCCCGACATGATCAGCAAGAACATGGCCATCTATTCTGAAAGACGGGAAGTATTAGTGAACGGGCTCAGGAATTTGGGATTCAACGTAACAATGCCGAAAGCGACGTTCTACGTATGGTTCGCATGCGGAATGAGTTCTGTAGCGTTCACGGAGAAGATGCTGGACCTCGGTATTGTCGTAACACCGGGATCGGGATTCGGTGAGTCCGCTGACGGCTATGTCAGAATGACAGTGACGCAGCCGAAGGAAAGGATCATTGAAGCTTTGGAGAGAATGAAGGATCTCTGAACCAACGCTGTCCGATGCGCATTTACCGCAGACATCCTGCATAAACCATTTCTAATTTTTGATACTGGCACTGATCGATTAGAAGGTAGGGAACTTCTTGAACGACTCTCTCAGTGCGTCTACCGCAGGGAGGGACTCTCCGAGAAGGAATGATTCCAACGCACCTCCTGCTGTACTTACGTAAGAGAAACTGTCGGTCACTCCGAACTTATCGGCCGCGCCGACAGTATGTCCGCCGCCGATGACGGATTGACCTTTCGATTCTATCATTGCGTTCATCAATTCTAACGTTCCGTTCTCAAATCCTTCTTTCTCATACATTCCGGAAGGTCCGGACATGAATGATGTCTTCGAGGACATTATCACTTTCTTGAACTTCTCTATTGAGTCGCTGCCGATATCCAACGCGGGTTCGGCGGACGGCATGTCCCCGATCATCACATTCGCTCTCTTTCCGTTGCGTTCAACGGAAACATCCAACGGCAACAATATTCTCTGACCGTACTTCGCCATCACGTCACGTGCTGCTTGCAGATTCTCGTCGGTCAGTTCATCTTTCAGAGCGTCTGCACTTGCTTCTCCTATGTCGGTCCCTCTTGCCATGCAGAACGCATTTCCTGCTAATCCCGTCAGTATGACGGTGTCAGCCAATTCCGTGCCCAGAACGTGATCTATCATCTTGGAAACGTCACCGAACTTTGCTCCTCCGAGCATGAACACGGAAGGTCTGCGGGGTTCGCTGAATATGGAATCCAATGCGAATAATTCTTTGGCCATCAGTCTTCCCGATGCTGACGGCAGCATCATCGGGAACCCTACCAACGAACACTGAGAACGGTGCGCGGCACCGAATGCATCGCTTATGTAGTAATCAAGCAACGGCACCAGTTCTTTCACAAGATCGGAATCCGCGTGTCCTTCGAAATCTGCCTTTGCGGTCTCGCAGTCCAATTCCCTTACGTTCCCCAGCAGGAGAACATTTCCTGCTTTCAGCGACCTTATTGCATTCTTCGCTTCATCGCCGTATATGTCATTGACGTACTCGACGGGATGATTCAGATGTCTTTCCAAGTGTTTCGCATGCTTGTCCAATGGCGTGAAATCCCATTTTCCTTTGCGGCTCTGGTGCGCCAGGATGATCACTTTGGCCTTCTTGCCCATCAGCTCACGGACGGTAGGTACTACCCTGCGTATTCTGGAATCGTTGATTATGTTCTTCGATTCTTTTTCCATAGGGCTGTTTATATCCACTCTTAAGAGAACTGCCTTCTCTTTGAAATTGAAATCCTCCAGTGTGTGGAAATCCCGGTTCATTTTATCAGATGCCCATTGCTTTGTTCGTTTTCTTGATCGAGACGTTGGGGTCTTCAATGACCTTGCACATCGATCTTATGCAGTCCACTATCTCGGGGATGACGTCACTTTCCTGGTGGACGGCTTGGTAGAAGTACAGTTTGTTGCCGACTACCTTCACTCCGTCTTCCCAGACGATTATCTCATACATATCACCGCGGGACCTTCCCATATCCCTTGCGAATTCCATTATCTGTGCTGATGATTTGATCCCTGATGAACCTTTCACAAGCTTCACACGGGGCGTTTTTGCCCAGATGCTCAGGACATCCTCGGTTGTAGCTTCGTCCTTGAATTCGGCACAAACTGTGTGCAAATGCATCAGCGTTGTCGGAACCTTGACCGCCATCGTTTCGATCTTCAGCCAGGGCATGATGCTCTGTACATCAGGTCCGTGGTGGGTCGGTAATTTCAATGATGGTTCGATCGCATTGACCGGTCCTTTCTTACTGTCATTGGGATCGACGCTTCTTCTGATGAGCGTCGCGAATACGTCGTTGAGACCGTATTTCTTGTCCAACGGGAACAACGTTCTGACAAGTCCAGTGGTGTTGCATGATACGACACGGGAGAACTGCGCCCCCCATGACTCTTTGTAGTTCGCGGAAGCGTTGAACGATATTCCCGTGAGGCTGTGGTCCTCTCCGCCCTGGAAGATTCCCTTAATGCCTGCTTTGGTATACTCGTCCTTGTACATTTCGGCAACTTCGCCGGGAGTGCAGTCCACCATTATGTCCACCTTCTTGTAAAGGTCCTGAATGGTACCGGCGGTCTTGATGCCTGCTTTCCTGAACGCTTCTACCGAGTCTGCTGGCACATATATGTCTAATCCCAACTCGGCTGCGGTTATTGCCTCATATGTCGGTCTTGTCTTAGTTACACCGACAATGTACATATCATCCTGCTGATCCACTGCAGTTGCTGCTCTTTTACCGATCGTTCCGTATCCGTTGATCCCGACCTTGACTTTCATTTTGGGCTGACTCCTTTACTCCTGTATACAAGATATGAAAATAAACCTAACGGGGCTCGAGGTCATGAGTATGTGCAAGGAACTCCTTGATCTTACGCAATTCCTTCTTTCCGTTGCTCTGTTCTCCTTTATCATCGCCGTATTCCGGTTTTATCTCCTTTCCGACGAAGATACCGGCCACGCCCGCGAATACCTCAGCGGTAGCTCTCAGATGATATCCTCCTTCCATCAGGAACATTATCTTTCTGTCCTTTGCTTCGTTAACCAGTTTTCTGCAGAGTTCGATGTAACCCTGTGTGTTCAGCAGCATATGAGCATTCGGATCGCAGTAATGTGCATCTATCCCCAAGCAGACAATGATCAATTCGGGCTTGAACTCCCTGAGTATCGGTATCGCGACCTCATCCAACGCCTGTTCGTACGTACGGTTCCCGGAACCTGCCGGGATCGGTATGTTCACATTGTAGCCTTCTCCGCCGAACTCTCCCTGGTCTTCAAGATACCCTGAATCCCAATAGAAATCCGCTTCATGCAGCGAAATGACAAGAACGTCGCTCTTGTCATAGAATATCTCCTCGGTACCGTTGCAGTGGTGAACATCAAGATCGACTATTGCTGTTCTCACACCTGCAGATGCTGCTGCGATCGCGGCGTTGTTCAGATAACAGAATCCTCCTGCGCGGCATTTACCTGCGTGGTGGCCGGGAGGTCTCGACAATGCAATTGCCGGTCTTCCTGATAACGCATATTTGGCCGCGGTCGCAGCTATTGATGCGGACATCAGCGCGAACCCGTATGTATCATCCCTCAGCATCGTATCCGGATCCAAAGGAATATTACCTCCGGCCTTCAGTTTGTTTATGTATTCAGGAGTATGGATCTTCAGTATCGTTTCCTCACTTACTATCTCCGGTTCAACGACATCCGTCCATAATCCCTCCTGCTCGAACTTCTTCCTGAGGGTCTTCAGCCTGAAGGGAGATTCGGGGTGATCCGGCCAATGTTCATGGCGCAGAAGGTCTTCATGATAAACAATAACCATAGGTCTGCCGCCCAGTACAATGAAGTAACCTTATTATAAATATAGCATCTTAACGCTTTGAAAATACAGGAAGTGGTTCGGTGAAAGGCTCGAGAGCACTGATGAAAATGTTGGAGGACAAGAACGTCGACACTATGTTCGGATATCCGGGAGGACAGGTCATTCCTATCTTCGACGAGATCCTTGAATCGAGTGTACGCCATGTACTCGTTCGCCACGAACAGTGCGCGGCCCACATGGCCGACGGTTATGCACGTGCAACAGGGAAACCCGGAGTCTGTTTGGCAACAAGCGGGCCGGGTGCTACGAACCTGGTCACTGGGGTCGCGACCGCATTTGCTGACTCGACACCGATGCTCGTCCTTACCGGACAGGTCGCCACGCGTTCGTTGGGTTTGGGGGCATTCCAGGAAGTGGATGCGTTCAGTCTGATGATGCCTGTCACAAAATATAATTACCGTGTGCTTGACCTGCAGGATCTTCCTAAGGCGATGACGCAGGGATGGAACCTCTCACTGAACGGAAGACAGGGGCCGGTCCATATCGACCTTCCGGTGGATACGATGAATTCTGAGATCGATGAATCATCTCTGAGCAAGAAGTTCTCGGTAAAGGCCGTTCCGGAAGATCTTTCGAGAATAGGCGAAGCCGTTCAGTGGATAAGAGCAGCGAAGAGGCCTATCATTCTGTCGGGAGGAGGTGTCGTCTCATCGGGTGCGTCTGCGGAACTTCAGAAGTTCGCGGAAATGATACGTGCGCCTGTGGTCATGCCGCTGCTCGGCCTGGGAACGATACCTGCGGCCCACCCGTTGTCATTGGGATCGGTGGGGATGCACGGAAGGATGTGCAGTCTGAACGCATTGAAAGAATGCGATCTCATAATCGCCATCGGAACAAGATTCTCGGACAGGACGCACAGCTTCCACAGCCAAATGGCAAAGGACTGTAAGATCATTCATATCGATGTTGACAGCGTTGAGTTCGGGAAGCACAACCAGATGAGCATTGACATCCTATCCGATGCGAAGAAGGCATTGCTGAGAATGACGGACGGTCTCGGAAAGGCTTCGGAACATAAAGAATGGTGCACGCGCATCAAAGAGTTCAAGAAACGCTGCGTCTGCAACACGGACATCGGCAGCACACCGATAGCTCCGCAGAAGATCATGCATGAGATCAACCGCATTCTCGACAAGGACATGATAATAACCACGGATGTCGGTCAGAATCAGATGTGGGCCATGCATCACCTGAGGATCCAAAGACCCAGACAGCTGATAACATCAGGCGGATTCGGGACAATGGGCTTCGGACTTCCGTCTGCGTTGGGCGCTAAGGTCGCATGTCCGGACAAGAAGGTCATGACCATCACCGGCGACGGAGGATTGCTGATGGTGATACAGGAATTGGCCACGGCCGTCGCAGAGGACATCCCCATCGTTATATGCTTATTGGATAACGGATGGCTCGGAATGGTCAAACAGTGGCAGAACCTGTTCTGGAACGACCGTTATTCGGGAACGGAATTGCGTTCGTCGAACCCCGATTTCGTGAAACTTGCGGAAGCATTCGGCGCAAAGGGAATGCGTGTGGACAGACCGTCGGAGATACGTGATGCATTCCGTGTCGCTTTCGAGTCGGATAAGCCGTTCCTGATCGACATGCGTATCGACCCTGATGAGAACGTCCTCCCTATGCTGCCGCCTAACCCGGCAGTACCGATAATCAAGGGCAGATGTCCGTTCTGAAACGATATGTTTTAGTCCTATCAGTATATAGCCGAAAAAAGAGAGTGATTTCAATGGAGATTTATCACGATTCAGATGTTGACATGAATATCCTGAAGGGTAAGAAGATAGCTGTGCTGGGCTATGGTGCACAGGGTCGCGCACAGGCATTGTGCTTACACGATTCGGGACTTGATATTACAGTCGGTGCAAGGAAGACCGGTGCATCGTGGAACAAAGTGAAAGAAGATGGTTTAAAAGTTGCCGAGATCCCCGAGGCCGTGAAAGGCGCGGATGTTGTCATGATGCTGCTTCCCGATGAAGTTCAGCCGGACATCTACGAGGAAATGGTCAGACCTAACATGAAGAAGGGTGCAGCCTTAGAGTTCGCGCACGGATTCTCGATAACATACAAACTGATCACACCCCCTGAAGGCATTGACGTGATCATGATGGCACCCAAATCACCGGGCGATATGGAGCGCGTCGCTTACTTGGAAGGATTCGGAGTTCCTGCACTCATCTCGGTGCACAAGGATGCCACCGGAAATGCAAAGAAACTTGCACTTGCACTTGCGAAGGGTATCGGTTCCACGAGAGCCGGTGTTTTCGAAACTACATTCGATTTCGAGACCAAATCCGATCTTTTCGGGGAACAGGCAGTCCTCTGCGGCGGTATCACTGCGCTTATCGCAGCCGGTTTCGAAACGTTAAGAAAGGGCGGTTACCCTGCGGAGATAGCTTACTTCGAAGTATTACATGAAACGAAACTGATCGTCGACCTTATCCAGGCAGGAGGGTTCACGAAGATGTGGGATGTCGTTTCCAACACCGCCGAGTTCGGCGGCCTGACCAGAAGGGACCGCATTATCACTGCCGAATCGAAAAAAGGAATGGAATCCGTCCTCAACGATATCGAAACAGGGAAATTCAAAGACGAATGGAGAGCAGAATGGAAGAACGGTCTGAAGGATCTGAAGAAAATGGAAAAAGCAGACCAGTCCCTTGAACTCGAAGTCGTCGGAAAGGATATCCGTGCTCTGTTCGAGAGGAAATAAATGAGCCGCATCACCATCAGAACAAGGAATTCTGAATATATTGCAGAACTGGACAGGTCTGACATATCCAATGAGATCTGGTTATCTCTCCCGTTCAAGGCCGACATAAATATGTTGGGTTCGCAGATCTACTTCAGTATGCCTCTTGAATCAGAGGCCGTCGGTGACACTGCGGTCCTGAATGTTGGTGATATCGCATACTGGCCGAAAGCTGATGCATTCTGCATCTTCTTCGGCCCGACCCCTTTGAGCGGTGATGATGGAAAACCCGTTTCCAAATTCCCTGTGAAAGTGATCGGTAAGGTCATCGGAGACTGTTCTTCGATGGAACATGCCGGCGACCGGATGCCCATCACACTCGAACGCTCTTTCTAACCTTTTTTCAATTTCCTATCAGTTCTGTTCCCGTGAAACTTACGGTCGGTACTGTCACGCAACCGCGGTTCTGAACATCCGAACCGATGAGCTCGATATTCTTCAATGCAGTGATCATGTTGCCCATCATCAGTGCGTTGTTTATTGTTCTCACGATCTCGCCGTTCTCGATCAGATAACCGGAACGCACTTCCAATCCGAATCTTCCGGTCAATCCGTCAGCTTCCGGCCATGCGAATTTTTCTATTAGTATACCGTGATCAGTTTCCTCAATTATCTGCTGCTGGGTCTTGTTCCCTTTCTTGATGACAAGATTCATAGGCTTTATCGATGTCGGATTTTCGTAAATGCCTTGTGACTCGACGGAACTGCGCCTCATTCCGTTACCCGTGCTACCGCCTGCGAAACTGTCTCTCAGGAAGCTTTTCAGGATACCTTTCTCAACAACAGCCTTTTTTGACGATGGAGTTCCTTCATCATCGAATGATGAACATAAGGGCCCGGGCGTCATCGGATCGTCTGTTAACGTCAGACTCTCGGAAGCAACCTTTTTTCCAATGTCACTTTTCCACAGACTTCTTCCGTACCTTACATTCTCGCCGTTCAATGCGGAACCTGCAGAGGACATTATCATGTCACCGAGTTCACCTGGCGGAAGTATCATGGTCAGTTCCTTCTTTCCTTTGAATGGGATCGCAGAGGCTGCTGCCTTCGCGCTTTTGCATAAAGACTCGCCTATCGCGACCGGATCGATATCCAAAGACGTTCCGAACAACGTTTCGACGCCTTCACCGGGATGTTCGAGTTTCATCATTGAGGTGAAGTGCCCGTAAAGCATTGTGCTCTTGTGCTCCGCGGAAACACCGTTGCTGTTCACCACTGCAGACTCTATCGAGGATACTCTCAACAATCCCCTCGGGATGTCGGTGCCACATGCGTCCACTATTCCGGAAACGATCTCCATCAACCCTTCCGGATCGATGTTCTCTATTCTCTTGTCGATGATCGCCTTAGGAGTGATCGTTTTCTTTGACGGAAGCGCAAAACCTTTGAAATCACTGTTCGGGGGTGAGTACTTCGAAGCTTGGAGGGCCATCTTCACACAGTCCTCCGGACCGGAATCCCCCAATGTTACCGAAGCTTTTCCCAGCTTGTTATTGTCAGCTATCCTTACGGACATCCCCATGTCCGTTTTCGTTTCAACATTACTGATCCTGGAGCCGTCGACATATACCGCATTTATCTCTGAACGTATCACATAAACTTCAGCGTCCTTCTTTATCGAACGCAATGTGCTGTCAGCCAATTGGATCATATTCCCCCTCCTATGATGATCTTCGATCTGCAATATGGTCCGCCTGATGATACATTCACCCAATCTTCGATGCCTTTCCCGCACATTCCT
>JGI994J12354_10001855_pt1 | contig 21178 bp, 19 predicted proteins | sample IntmicLarv3ML3BL_FD_12354 | JGI IMG/M metagenome (IMG submission 12354) | reverse complement strand
CCCAAATAGCCGCCTCGGAGCAGCAGGGAGCCCGCCGTGGTGTCTGGGACGTAGGTGTATCGCGTGTTGTATGCGCCGTTGGGGCTCTCAGTGCGGACGCCTAGGACATCGGCCGCAAGCTGCTGGGCCGCCAGGTTGAGCACATGGGGATGGCTGGTGGCGTCTTCCCAATAGAGCACCTCGCTGTAGGGCACAAAGCTCAGGGGGAAGGCGGCGTCGCCCACCAGGGCAGAAACCGCAGAAGGCAGGCTGCCCTGCCAAGCAGCGGCGGCATCCGCGCGTTCTTCGAGGGTGGTAGCGGCCTGAAAAAGTGGGTATTCCGCCAGGCCGGCCGGCTCGTGGCCATCCATGTAGTAGCCGATGCCGGTGGGCGCGCTGGCCAAATCGGCCAGCAGCTCGAGGACACGGAAGCTGCCCCCGGTCTCAACCCGGGCGCGCAGCGCCTCAATATAGGGCAGCGAGGGCGGGGCGGCGGCGATTTTGGCGGGGGGTACAATCACCAGAGCAAGAAGCAGAAGTGCCGCAGCGCCAGCGGCCACCGCTCGGCTGAGCAGCCCGCGCGAGGCAACGCGTTTGCCGGAGGTCTGCCGGATCATAAGATGTCCTCCTTTCCGAGGCATCGGGCTACATACTAAGGGGCGTCGGGGGTGGCCGGAGGCCGCGCGCTGTCGTTGCGCAGGGCCACCGTGTGGGTGCTTTCGTAGACATCGTCTCCCTTGGCCAGGGCGAGGCGGAAGGTGACGGTATTGCCCTCAAAAATCACATCAAAATGGCTGACATATTCGGCCATTTCATCGCCGTTGTATTTCATGTCGCCGCTGCTCGGATCCCACACGAAGGCGTGGATGTCGTCCACTGTCAGCGTCGGCGTTGGGGTTTTCGGCAGGCCCTCGAAGGTGATGCTCGTATTGCAGTCGATGATGTACTCGGTCAGCTGGGTGGACAGCAGTTGGGACTGCATTTGAAGGGAAACATCGTTGGAAACCTGCTTGAACATGGTGCTGCCGGTGGACATAAATCCCACTAAAATGGCTGAAACCATACCTAAAACGGCAATGGCGACGACCAGCTCGAGGAGCGAGAGGCCGCGATTGTCTCTCCTCATGATCCGCTCACCACCTCATGCTTGCCTGTGGTGGCCACGATGGTCACCTTATAGGGCTTTCCGGCGCTGGTGATGATGATTTGGGCCATGTCGCCGGCCTTAAAATCCATTTTTGTGTCCCCACCAAGGCCAAATTGACTCAAGCCGCCGGTGGCACGATTGAAGGAGAGCGAAAGTGTCATGCTGTCCAAGGGGATGTTGCCAAGGCCGGTGGCGCCGGCCTCCAGCTTGACCCGAGTATCGCCCAGACGCTCACGCTTGCCAATGAGGCCGGCGGGCCCGTGATATTCGCCGTAGACACCCTCGGAATCGGTACCGATGAAGATTAAAATTTCCCCCGCGCGGCTCATGGCGTCCACCCGGCCCTTGGCTATGAAAGCGTTGATCTTCTCGGCACAGTTGCGGGTGGAGGAGGAAAAGAGCGCATAGGTCGAGGCCCGGAGAAGCGAGGCCAGGATGACAATGATGCCGATGACAACCATCATCTCCACCAGCGAGAACCCTCGATTGTCTTTTTTCACCGCGCTTCACCTCCTGTTTGTGTGGTTGGGATGCCGCTTGTCAATCGGCGTTGGGCTCGTTCTTCTTCCAGTTGCTGAAAGCCACCAAATCGTCCAGATTCCAGGTGCTGGCGTCGCCGCCGGTCTTGGGGGCGGCGCTGGATGTGCCTCTGAGGTAGGTGAGGACCGGATTGCCGTCGCCATCGACAGCGCCCAGGGCCTCGCTGAGCAGAATGCTGTCCTTACTCAGGGAGCGGGTGTTGATGTCAACCGCGCCCCGGGAGATGACCAGGCCCTTGAAATCGCAGGCGATGGACACATCACAGCCCATGGAGATGACCAGATTGATATTCTCTTGGGCACCCAAATTGTTGAGTGTGTAACTGCCGGTGGTTTTGGTGATGATGACAGCCCGCACATTGCCCGCGTCATCCCGGAAGAGAACCTCCGCGTTAGCGTCCAGCGCATCCTCAATCTTCTCCACATCCATATACCGGGTGAAGGGGGTTACGGTGTTGTCTGTCGGGGCCTCCATCTCGAAGAGCGTGGCCGTCAGGTACTCATACTGCTTGGCGTAGGTCTTGGCCATGGCTTCCAAGGGGCCGCTGCTCACCGGGCTGCGCAGCTGGTAGCTGTCGCTGCCGGCGGCGAACTCATAGACAAACCCGGCTGCGCTCACGCCGCCGCCCGGAGTGATGTCGCGGAGATTGGAAGCCTGGTCAAAATAGATGCGCAGATAATCGTCCATGCGGTCACCATGGTTGGTGAAATATTGGCTGAAATAATCCTCCCGGTCACGGTCATTCCCGAAGCTGAGGAAGAGGTAGAGCAGATGATCCCCCGAGCTACCCAGGTGGGTCAGCCGCCGGGTGGGCGTCGCGCCAAAATCCATCAGGCTGTTGCCATTGTCCCACAGGGGCACGGTGAGGTCGATGACAATATAGTCCTCGCTGTGCTGGGAGGGGTCGTCCGCGTGGATGGCGTTGGTTGTTATTGCCACATAGACGCCGCCCGTGGTGTAGTAAACCGGGGTTTGGGTGCCAGTGGGCGCGATGCTGGGGTTGGGCAGCGCTGTGCCCACACCGCCGCTGAAGCGCGTGATGCACGCGTCGGGCACCAGGTAGGCAATCTGGTCACTCTTGATGGAGAGCGACCCGGCGGTGGGGATGCCCTCCGAGCCATCGGGGTTGCCGGCGATGTAGCTCCGCCCGGCAAGGCCCAAACTGCTCAGGCCCTGAAGGTTAAGGGTCGAGTTCTGACCGCTGATTAGAATAGCGCTGCTCGAAAGGCCGGTTGTGCCCGCGCCAAAGCCGAAATAGCTGCCCGAAAGGGAGGCCGAGCCGCCCTTGGCCACAAGCTCCAAGTCATCGGCCACCTGAATGTTGCCGCGCAGGTCGAGGGAAGAGGGCTGCACCGTGCTATCCACCGTGATGCGCGCGGCCCAAATCGAGGCGCTGTCGCCAATGCTCAGGGTTGCACCGCCGTGCACCTTGTATGCACCGGGACTGATGACCCGGCCCGAGTTCATGGTAAAGGTATGGTCAACGCCGCTGACATCGAGTTCGCCGGCAAAAACGTTGCCGCTGAGCGCCGTATCGGACAGCATGGCGGCTTTCACCGTGCCATCGGCCACGATGACATAGCTGTCCAATCGGGATTGATATCCGGCGGCCACGGCCACAAAGGGCGGGCAGTGGATGGTAAAATCGGTATAGAGGGTTGTCTCGTAGCCCTCAACAATCTTCCTCACCTGAAAGCCCCGAAGCTCGATGAACTTGGGTGTTGTCTCGCCGATCACCAAGGTGAGACGGGCGATGCCCTGGCTCGTGCTGCCATCGGGCCCACGGATGCTCAGGCCGTGGAGCTCGGGGTTGGCGGCCTCGGCGACCGTGAAGGAGGTGTAGCGGCAAAGGCTGTCCATCAGGGTGCCAATCTCAAAGGCATAATCCCCCGCGACCATATCGGCCGCCGGCATGGCAGAGATGCCGACGCGTTCGGCCAGCGCGACAATGAAGTTCTGAGCAAAGGCCGTCTGAGCCTTGGAGAAGTCGGATTCATTCACCAGATTGCTATAGTCCAGCAGCGTCTTGGCGTAGGAATCCCGGATGGAGTCGGATACGATGACCTGCATGGCGGCACGCACCTGGTCGAGGGTTTCCTCCGCGCCGTAGAAGGTGCCCTGAGCGGCACGGCTGGAGATTTTCATCTGATAGTTCATATAGGTCATAAAGAGCAGCGCGGTGGAAAGCGCCCCGATGAAGGCGATGGTGATGATGACCGACACAATGCCAGAGCCTCGATTGTCCTTTTTGGTACGGCCCATGCCATCACCACCGTCTAAAGATTTTTAGGGCGCGGATATGCCTTTTATTGCCGGAAAGCGTCGGGGAAGTCGAGGGCCGTGGCGGCCACACGGATGGTGTTGTCGGGGTTTTCGGTTTCAATGAGCTCAACCACCAGCTCGTAGATGCGGTCAACCTTGCGCAGCAGCACGGGGTCACTGCTCAGGCGTAGGCGCTCGCTCCACACGTTATTGCCCGCGATGACGGTGTACTGCACACCTTCAACGACCTTGTTGTCGGCCACATTGACCGCCATGTTGGAAAAAACTGTCGCCCCCGTCAGCGTGCTGCTGGGCTGGCGCAAAGTCAGGTAGCCGTTGGCGCTCTGCGTGTAGGGGCCATCCCGGCCCATCATCCAGGCCATAAGGTTGGCTGTCGGCGGCATGAGGGCGTCATCGACGGCCTTGGCCATCTCCATAGGCCATTGCTTGATAAGGAAAATCGACAGGGGGATGTTTTGATTCTTAATTTCAATGTTAATATTCTCGCTGCCCACATACATGGGGAAGTAGAAGAAGTAGAGCACCGGGTCGCTGGGGTCAAAGGGCCCGTGGTACTGCTGCTCCAGAGACGCGGCGCTGACGCTGATGTCATAGCCATCCCTGTTGGAGGTGTAGGTATAGTTGCACCGGGCCAGGATTTGCAGCTTTTGAGCCCCCGCCTCGCCCGTCAAAGTGATTTCGAGGGTCAGGGTGCGCTTGAGGGTGCTGGTAATGGATAGAATTTCCCGGATATCAAAGGTCGGCGGGGCGGGAGGCGGCGCATACCCGCCGGGGTTTTCGGGGTGGGCGGCCTCCCAGGCATCGCGGGCCTGGGCATCGCGGACGCTGTACTGCTCCATGGCCGAGGCGGTGGCCCGCGTGGCCAAATCGTTGGCGGCGATGACATCAAAATCGGCCATCTCGGTGCCGCAGCGCAGGCCGTTGAAGGAGTACTCAATCATGGCTTGGTCGTTGTTGAGGAAGGTGGTGTTGCCGTCCTTATAGGTCATGGCGTCCAGCTTGAGGGTGCTGTGGTAGGTGCGGCCGTTGTAGTTATAGCCTGAAAGGTCAAAGGCGTAGGTGCCCACCTCGGGGCTCGATTCACCGGTTAACTGGGCCTTGGCCGAGAAGAGGGTGAAGCCCGATTCGCCCGCCCGGGCCAGCACGGCGTCCAGATTGCTACCTTTGATGTTCTCAATGAGATAGGTGGCGGCGCTGGTGGCGTCGGCATGCCGGCGTGCCTTGAGGGCGGTCTGGGCCGAGACCACAAAGCCCCGGAGCAGGGGGGCAACCAGCAGCCCGAGAATCAAAATGGCGATGATGAGCTCAAGCAGCGTCACACCTCGATTGTCTTTGCGAAGTCTGTTCAAGATTCCCCTTCCTTTCCCGAATGAGCTTTACGCGCTTGCTATTTTACCGTGTGAAAGGGATTGGTGGTGCCGATTTTGCCCAGGGGGACATCCACCGGGACATAGGTGTAGAAGCCGTTGTTGATGACCATCTGGCTGATGGTCAGAGTGGCGCTTAAAAGGCCCGACTCTTGATTGTAGGTGACCGTGCAGTCATCCACCGAGATGCGCTGGGGATGGCTTAAAATCTCCCGCAGGGTGTTCTTGAGGGAGCCGTAGCCCAGGTTGGCGGTCAGCGTGCAGCTTTGAAGGTAGGCGCTGTAAGCGGCGGAGTATCCATCATCATCGGGCAGCGGAAAGCTGTCCAGAGAGATGGGATCGTTCACCGTCAGGCTGAGGATGTCGGCGCCCTGGCGGGCCTCGATGCCCACGGCAAACTGGACGAAGGTCTCGGGCAGCACCATCTCGGGATAGATGGCGAGCACCTGGGCCACGGTCTCCTTGGAGGCCTCGACCTCCTGCCGGTAGAAGCCCAGCTGGCTCTGGTGCCGCTGCAGCTCCGCGAGGGTGGGCTGCATGGCCTCGGTCCCGGCAGTGATGCGCCGGGTCTCCTCGGCAAAATGGTTATAGCCCAGGAAATAGGCGGCAATGAGGATGACAATGCCAAAAAAGACAAGTAGAATGTTGATATCACGCTTAGAAATCGTCATGGTTTAAAGCCCTCCCTCTTCCAGACCGGCGAAGTCGTCACCCATCATCCCACCATCCTCGGAGAAACCGTCGATAAGCGGCTCGGGCGCGGCCCCTACCGGAACGTAGGCACAGGTGAAGGACACCGTCACATAAGAGGCTCCGGTTTCGTCCACCATCTCAGAGATGGGGGAGACCGTGATAATCGAAATGCTTTCGAAGGTGCGCAGCTGCACCAGCACCCGGGAGACATCCTGTAGGGTGGGCACCGTGCAGCTGAAGCTGACGTTCTCTGGCGTAAAGGCAGCTGAGAGCGCCACAATTTCACTAGGCAGCTTGAGCTCGAGCTCCTCCAGAAGCGGCAGCAAATAGTCGTTGGGGGTCTCACGGCCATGGTGGAGGTTGAGCAGGGAAATGGCGCCGTTTTTGTAGACGACATATTCCTCATAGGCCTGCCGCGCCGGTTCAAGGGCTATCATGTCGGCCGCCATGGCGCTGTTGGCCAGCTTGGCCAGGCCAAGGCTCATGTAGGACCAATAGCACAGCCCACCGGCCGCGCCCAGGAACAAGAGCAGCACCAACATTCCCGGCACCACCGAGCGCTCGAGCAGCCGCGTCTCGGGGCCTTTCTTCTTCTTTTGTGTCAGGCTGGCCGGACGCAGATCGAGGGGGTCGATGGTGGCGGCCACGCAGTTCATAAAGGGCAGAAGCTCCGTCATATTGGCCTGATAGGCCACTGCCTCGGGCATGTTGTCCATGGTGATGGCCTTGTGCCCGGTGGCGTCCGAGACTGTCTGAGCCAGGTCGATGAGGGCTGCGTAGGGCCCTGTCAGGATGATGTTCCCAATGGAAATCTGCGCAAAGTTGGAGGTGAAAAAGTCGAGTGTCCGCGCGACGCCCATGGCCAGACGGGTGAGGACGTTGCGGATGTCCTCGCTGCTGGCACTGACATAGACCTGATCGATTTGCTTGGGGTCACTGAGCAGCTTGTAGGCCTCCAGATAGCGGCCCGGCTCCATGCCGGTGGCCGAGAGAAAATCCTCCACAAGCTCGCCGCCGCCGAAGGGCAGCGTACGCTGCAGCACCAGCTGCTCGCCGTTCATGAAGGAGAGGTAGGATGAACTGTCATTGAGGTAGACAAACAAATGGACCGCCTCGGGCGGATTGATTGTTTTGTAGAGGTTCCGCTGGGCATTTCCCGCGTATTGGATGCACTGAAGCTTGAGGCCCATGACCTCGGCCAAAGCGGTGTATTCCTTGAGCAGCGAGAGGGGTGCGGCGTACACCATCACCCGATGCTGGCCGTTGTCGGCGTCGCCCATCCGTGCGTAGGATACATGATAGGCCGACATGTCCACCGGGAAATAATCGGGGGCGTTGACGCTGACGACCTCGCCGATGCGGCTCAGGCGCACGGCGGGCAGCACCACCTCGCGGGTGGCAATGCGGCCCGAGCTGATGACAAACCGGGCCTGCTTGGCCGTGATGCCCTCCAGCTTGAGTTGCTCGGACAGATAGCTGCCCAGGGCGGCCACATCGGAGATGGCGCCATCGTTATAGACGCCTTCCTTCATGGGAATAATAATCGAACGGTCGGGGTGCAACTTCTTTCCCCGGCCCGACAGGCACTGGACAAAGGTAATACGCTCACCCAGCTCGATGCTTAACTGCGTAATGGCCATCTTGTCGCTCTCCTCGTTTGCAGAATACACGAAAAATCAACAGCAAAGGCCCGGATGCATCCGGCGCTTTGCTCTTGATTCTTGCCGGTCGCTTGCCTCCGGCGTCTAAAGGGTATTGCGGCAATTGTATGTCCATACAATTGCTGAATCGTAATAAATCTAAAAATCGTGTGTAACACGATTTTGGATGAAGTTTTTGAAGATTTTCAAGAAACTTTTTTCAAAAAGTTTCTTGAATGGGGTTTGGGGTGAAGCCCCAAGGTCTTAAAACATGAAAAAACTCAAATACCATGCGAGAATGGGTTCGCCCACCAGCATGGCGAGGGTCAGCCCGGCGGCCAGATAGGGCCCCATGGCCAGCACGCGCCCCGCCTTGGAAACGCGCATGCGCACCATGTGAATGACACTGCCCAGCAGACAGCCGATGAAAAATCCCAGCACGGCCTGCTGCCAGCCCAGGAAGAGGCCGACCACCAGCATGAGCTTGACATCCCCGCCGCCAATGGCCCTGCGGCCCGAGAGCAGGTAGAGCGCCAGCAGGGGCAGAAAAACAGCCCCCGCGCCAATCAGATGGGGGAGAGCCCCGGCAAGCCCGCCTTCATAAATCGCCAACGCCACGCGTAGCACGCCAAGCACCCCGATAAAGACATTGAACCCGAGGGGAATCTCCTGAGTTCGGGCATCGATAACCGACAAGCCCAGCAGCGCCGTGACAAACAGGCACTGCAGCGGCAGCGCGAGGGTCAGCCCGCACAGCCAGACACACAGCGTCCACAGCAGTGCCGTGGCGGCCTCGATGACCGGGTACTGGGGCGAAATGAGGGCCTTGCAGCCCCGGCAGCGGCCACCTTGGATGAGCCATGAGAAAACCGGAATGAGCTCGTGCGGCCCCAACCGTCTCCCGCACTTGGGGCAGTGGGAGGCACCGGATACAATGCTCTCGCCCGCCGGAATGCGGAGGATGCACACATTGAGAAAGCTGCCGAACACCAGCCCGAAAAGAGCCGCGTAGATATAGACGATGACAGTTTCCATGGTGTGTCTCCCGAGGGGGCAAAATAGACTTTGAGCCTTCCGAGGGCGCACCCTCGGAAGGCTTGAAGGTTAGGTAGGTGTGGGGTTATTTCTCCGGATGGGTGTAGCTGACAGTATAGCCAGTGTCCGCAGTGTAATTAATCGTAATGGTTCGAGCGTTAGTGCCAGTTTGATACTTCTGGGAAACAAGCGTGGGAAGAGCATCAAGAGAGCCAAGGGTTGCGATAAGTTCCTTGCCCAGCGCAGACGTATCGGTCAAATCAGTAGCAGTCAACGACCCGGGAGTGTCTGCAGCGTAAGTATAGGTAAGCTCCAAACCTGAAGAGCCAATTGAAGTGGTAACACTTTCGTTTGTCAGAGCAAGTTCAACGGCACGAACAGTCTCATCCATCGTAACAGCATCCTTGGCCTGGCGCGACTACTCAACATACCTCAGCAGCTGGGGGGCAAGCAGGGCGGTGAGGATGACCATGATGGTGATGACGATGACCAGCTCGATGAGGGAGAAGCCCTTGTTGTTCCGCTTTTTCATAATTGTTCACATACCTCTCTGATTGTGTTTTATAAGCAACATGCGGTTGGCATGAAGACTCCGGATGGTGGGCGGCCCGGTCGATATATCGGCACATACGCGAGCTTTTTTAGACAGGCTTGCGTGCCGTATTATTTCATAGTATGGCATATCGAGGTTGCAAAACGGCGACATTTCGGTTACATGTTTCCGATGGAGCTGAAAAGCTGAAACATGGGCAGCATGACGGCCATGATGATGGTGCCCACAAAAACGGCCATGATGACGATGATGGCCGGCTCCAAAAGAGCCATGAGCTGCTGCATGGATTGCTCGGCCTCTTCCTCGAAATAGTCGGCAATTTTGGTCAGCATCTGCTCCGAGCTGCCCGATTCCTCGCCGATATTTAGCATCTGGTAAACCAGGGCGGGGAAGAGCCTGCCGCTGCGCAGGCTCTCGGAGAGCGGCGTGCCCATGGCAACGTCCGACTTGGCGTTCTCCAGCTCATCCATAAAGCGCATATTGGTCATGGTTTGGGCCGTGATTTCGAGCGACTCGATGAGGGGAATGCCCGAGCCCATGAGGGTGGAGAGGGTGCGCCCCATCTTGGCCGAGGAGGTTTTGACCACGAACTTTTTGAACACCGGCAGCCGCAGGGTGAGGGCACTGAAAAACTGCTTGCCCAGCGTCTTTTTGCTAAAAGCCTTGAGGCTCATAACCACGGCGATGGCCACCGCAAAAACGATGTACCAGTAGGAGGTCATAAATCTGCTGGCGGCCACGACAAACTGGGTGAGGGCGGGCAGGCTGGTGCCGAGCTCGTCAAAAATCGATTGGAAGGTGGGCACCACAAACACCAGCATGGCGGCCACCACAACAATGGTGACAATCAGAATGACCATGGGGTAGATGGTGGCCTTCTTCATCATGCCGCGAAGGCGGGCGTCCTTCTCGTACTGGTCGGCCATACGAGAGAAGGAGTTGGGCAGGCTGCCCGAGGCCTCACCGGCGGCCACCAGAGAGATGAGCATCGACCCGAAAATATCCACATGGGTATTCATGGCCGAGGTGAGGGAGTCGCCGATTTCCACAGCCAGACGAATCTCGGTGATCGCGTTGGCCAGGATTTTGTTCTCGGTCTGCTCGGAGAGCATCTCGAGGGCGGCTACCACCGGCACACCGGCGTTCAGGATGCTGACGAACTGGCGGCAGAAAACCGAAAGGTCGCGGGCTTTGGGCCTCTTTTTGAGGAAGCCGATCTCCACATCCCGGGAGAGGATGCTGGGCGCCGTGATGCGTAGCGGCGTCAGGCCCCGGCTCTTGAGCTCTGCGGCCACCTGCTCGGGACTCAAAGCACTGAGGGTGCCTTTTTGCTCGGCGCCGTTGGCACTCACTGCGATATAGCTAAAATCCTGCATGACGGGGCTTCACCTGCTTTCTGTAAGACCTTGGGGCTCGGCCCCAAACCCCGTTCAAGAAACTTTTTGAGAAAAGTTTCTTGAAAATCTTCAAAAACTTTTATGAAAATCATGCTTCACATGATTTTTTGACTATTCACTATTAGAAATTGTGTGATAACACATGCTTTTCGCGCAAAGCGAACGAAAAGCGTCGAGTTGCGCTTCGCACAACATCGCATTTCCAATAGTTTTAGGGACTCCAAAGGGTATTTTTACAAAAATACCCTTTGGCCGCCGGAGGCAAAACTAGATAATCTTCTTACCAAGGCTGGCACGGTCTTGGGCAAACAGCATGGCAGCCTCGGGGGTGACGGTTCCGTTGAGGTAGAGGTCATAGATGGCGTCGTCCATGGTCAGCATGCCCAGCTTGCGACTCGTCTGGATGGTGGAGGTAATCTGGAAGGTCTTGCCCTCGCGGATATGGTTGCGGATGGCGGCGTTGGCCAGCATGATCTCCATGGCCGCCACGCGGCCCTTCCCGGTGGCCCGGGGCAGCAGCTGCTGGGAGATGACGCATTCCAGCACGTCGGCCAACTGGGTACGGATTTGCTGCTGCTGGTAGGGGGGGAAGACATCGATGATACGGTCAATGGTGTTGGCCGCGCCGATGGTATGTAGGGTCGAGAAGACGAGATGCCCGGTCTCGGCCGCCGTGATGGCGGTGGAGATGGTCTCCAGATCGCGCATCTCGCCCACCAGGATGACATCGGGATCCTGCCGCAGAGCGGCGCGGAGTGCGGTGGCGTAGGACTCGGTGTCGTTGCCGATCTCCCGCTGGTTGACAATGGAGCGCTTGTGGGTGTGTATATACTCAATGGGGTCTTCCAGGGTGATGATGTGCCCTGCCATGTTGGTGTTGATGATGTTGAGCATGGTGGCCAGCGTCGTCGATTTACCCGAGCCGGTGGCCCCGGTGACCAAGATGAGCCCGCGGCGCTTGTCGGTCAGCCGGATGACGGCCTCGGGCAGGCCGATGTCCTTGGGCTCCGGGATGGTGACGTTGAGCAAGCGGGCCACAATGGTGGGCGATTGGCGCTGGCGAAAGATGTTGACACGAAAGCGCCCGACGCCATCCAAAGAATAGGCGAAATCGACCTCGCCGCCGCCGTCGAAGGAGGCCTGAAGGGAGGGATTCATCAGGCTGGAAGACAGCATGACGCAGTCCTCATGGGTCAGGGGTTCCTCGCCCAGATTGACAATTGCGCCGTCCACGCGGCAGGAGGGGGCACGGTCTTTGCTAAGATGGATGTCGGACGCCCGCATCTGGGCGGCCTTGGTGATGAGCGCATCAAAGGTAAGCATAGGGTATCGGTTCCTTCCCTTATGGTTATTCAACGGCGATTTTTAACATCTCCGCCACAGAGGTCATGCCCTCGAGGACATATTCAATGGCACTGCGGGTGAGGGTGTTCATCCCCTGTTCAACGCCCAAATCACGGATTTTTTCGGTGGACTCCTTGGCGGTGACGGCCCGACGGACTTGTGGGGTGATCTCCATGGTTTCAAACACACCAATACGGTCGAAGTAACCAGTGTCGTCACATAGGCGGCAACCCACCGGCTTGTAGAGCGTGAGGCTTTGGTCGCGGGGAACATGGAGGATATCCTTTTCCTCATCGCTTGCCTCGTAGGGGTGGCGGCAGTTGGTGCACAGCCGCCGTACCAGACGCTGGGCGACAATGCCGGTCAGCGAGTCGGCCAGGAGGAAGGACTCGATGCCCATGTCGATAAGGCGTGTCACGGTGGCGGCCGAGCTGTTGGTGTGCAGCGTCGAAACCACCAGGTGGCCGGTGATAGACGCCTGAACGGCGATGTTGGCTGTCTCGGCGTCACGGATTTCACCAATCATGATGATGTCGGGATCCTGGCGCAAAATGGAGCGCAGAGCGGTGGCAAAGGTCAAATCGGCCTTGGGATTGACATGCACCTGATTGATGCCGACGATGGAGGCCTCCACCGGGTCTTCAACGGTGATGATGTTGATGTCCTCCCGGTTGAGGGAGGAGAGGGCCGAATAGAGGGTGGTCGATTTACCGCTGCCCGTCGGGCCGGTGACCAGGATGATGCCATTGGGTTTGGCCAGAATGCGGCGGAAGGTGGCAAGCTCGCGCTCGCGCATGCCCAGCTCGTTGAGGGGGCGGGTCAGGCCGCTGGCCATCTGGAGGCGCAGCACCAGCTTTTCGCCGTAGAAGGTGGGCAGACACGAGACCCGGATGTCGTACTCGTGACGGTCAACCACCATGGTCATGCGGCCATCTTGGGGGCGGCGCTTTTCAGAGATATCCATGCCGGCCAGAATCTTAATGCGGGTGGTGATGGCGGGCAGCAGAGCGTTGTCATAGAGCATTTTATCCACCAGGGAGCCATCGATGCGGAAGCGGATACGCACCTGCTTTTCAAGGGCGTCGATGTGAATATCACTGGCGCGCAAGCGCACGCTCTGCTCGATGATGGAGCGCACCAGCTGCACCATGGGCGCATTGTTGAGGGTGTTCTCCTCGGCCAAAGCGGCCTCTGCAGCGGCGGCGAACTGAGACTCGCGCTCTCTCGAATACTGCTCGGCGGCCGTCATGGCTTCGTCGGAACCAAAGTGACGGTCTAAAAGGCCGTGGACTTCGCTCTCGGTGGCGATGCGCGGCTCGACCCGGAGGTTGGTGATGATGGAGATATCGTCCTGAGCCGTGATGTCCAGAGGGTCGGACATGGCCAACAGCAGGGCGTTGGAATCGTTGGGGTCAAAGCCGATGGGCACTACCCTGTGCTTGCGCAGAATGCTGCCGCTGATCAGGCCGATGACCTCGGGGGAGATGCGGATGCCGCGCAGATCGACCCGCTCGATGTTGAGCTGAACATGGAGGGCGTTGGCGATTTCCGAATCGGTGATGATGCCATTGGTCACCAGATACTGGCCAAGCTTAAGGCGGCTCTTTTTTTGCTCCGCAAGGGCCTGCTCCAGCTGTTCGGCTGTAAGAAGCCCCTGACTGACCAAAATATCGCCAAGGCGCAGTTTTCTTTTTTGCACAGCACATGTTCCTCTCTGATGAAGGATTGAAGGGGACTCGACCCATAAAAGCCGCTGGAATCCCCGGTTAGTTGGCAGAAGAAAGCCGTTCACGTTGGGCTGAAAAACAGTTATATTTTATTTTATTCATTTTAGCATATGTAACCATCTGTTTCAACCAAAACGGATAAATATTGACAAATTACCACTAATACCCTCAAGGCCTTTGAGGGGTGGGGTGCGGCAGCGGCGCGGCGGAAGATAAAACCGGCAAAATTATCGGGCTCTGGTCGGCAATTTGCAAAACCATAAATAATCTTCTGGGCGGCGAAGGCGAAAAAAACCGCTAGCTCGGGCTCGCTTTCCGGCGCCTCGAAAAACAGAAAGAGATTATAAACCCGGTAATATTCGCCCTTGCTACTGGTGCAGCCCTGTTTTCCCCGCCATAAAGCATCAGCCCTTTATCTGCATAATTCATGCAGCATGCAACGCTGCATAAAAATCTATCGCATCAAGGGTATCACGGCATGGGTACATTTCGATGACAAATTGGATGATTTTTTAGTTTTCCCTTGAAAAAGTGTGAAAATTGGTCTATCATATAATCGTTTGCAATCATCGCCCCAAAAAAAGAAAGGTAAGGAAAGACATTTATGAAAAAACTGGCAGTACTCCTCATTACAATCACACTGATTTTCGCGCTCTGCGGCTGTGACACCGTCACCGGTCTCATCGATCAGGCCGTTGACACGGTCAGCCCCACCATGCCTCAGGATAAGGTCTACGAGAATCTCGACCGCCTCATCGGCTACACCGACGGCCTCAAGAACACCGATTTGACCGGCTCCTTTACCTTCGTCTGTATGCTTTTCGACGAGGGGGAGGAAATCTACTTCGAGGATGAAGACTACACCGGCTTCTACTACTCGGCCGGCATCTCCCGCAATTGGGATGACTTCTTTTTGCTGGATACCATCGGCCTGGAAGGCAGCTTTAAAAACGGCGACATCGTTCAAGTGACCGGCGAGACCGACGGCACCATCTACTGGACCGAGGACAACAACCGTGTCGAGGTTCTGTGCGTCAAGGCCACCGCCATTGAGGCCTACGAGCCGGAGGACATCACGGAAAAAACCGGAAGTTCGATCACTCTCAGCGATGGCAACGAGATTAAGTTTCTGGGCGCCCACGCCACCGAGGACAGCTTTGGCGAGGCTATCGTCGTCTACTTCGAGTTCAAAAACAATGGCAGCGCTGAGGCCGCGCCCAGCTTGAGCGACTTCTATATCGAGTATAATGGAGATGAGGCATCTAAAACCATTTTCAGCCTGGATGAGGTGGACAGCAACGCTCTGGGCATGACCATCGGCATCGTTGATAAAACCTATGCCGGCAAGAGCCAGATTTATTACCTGGCCTACACCGGGGACGCAGAGGCCTCGGACGAGGAGCCCATCTATTTCGAGCTCTATGACGATGAGTTCCGCTGCACGTACAGCTGCGGCATATCCATCGCCGAATCCCTGGAGGCCATGAAAGCCGAGTAATTGGCCTGTGAAAAAGCCATCCCTTCCGGGATGGCTTTTTCACAGGGAAGGGGAGCCCTTCCACTCGGCGTCAGCCTGGGGCTGAATGCGCCCGAAGGAGGGGCTTTTGTCGTCAGCGCCCAGCGCCACATAACCCTTAGTCAAATCTTGGGTGGTGCTTTCGAGCACCTCCATGAATTGGTCGTAGGCGAAGGTGAACTGCGGCGTGCTTTCATCGTCGCCATAGACGGCGTGGAGCAGCGATTCGATCATCTGATCCATGCCCCACAGCTTGATGTGCAGCAGCTCGTGAATCAGCGTGGCCTCGATGTTGGTCTGCTTGGGGTTGCAGGTGTTGATGAGCACGATGGCCGTCCGGTCGGCCTGGTCAATTTTGACGTCCCCCGTCTTGCGCCACGTTTTTGTGACACATTCGAGCTTGATGTCCCAGTCGCTCAGGCGCAAAATCTTTTGCCACTTATCAAGGATGGCTTGCATTTCGGTTTGGGTCAGCATAGTTTATTCCCTCGCAAACGTGTGTATTTTCTATCATTATAAGTTCGAGACGCCCAAAAAGCCAGCGGCATTTTAGCCCAGCCGGAGAAGCTCAAGGGGAAGCCATAAATTATTGAATGCAACGGTTGAAAAATATCCACGGATGGTATATAATAATTCCATATGGTTCAAAACGGTTCAAAATAGCTTTTCGGAGGAAGAGATAATGGTTAAACAGAATATGGACTTCATTTCCCAGTTTGATCCCGAGGTGGGCGCGGCCATTGGGGCCGAGTTCAACCGTCAGCGCCGCAACATCGAGCTCATCGCGTCGGAAAACTTCGTCAGCCCGGCCGTCATGGCGGCCATGGGCACCTGCCTGACCAACAAGTACGCCGAAGGTTACCCCGGCAAGCGCTACTACGGCGGCTGTGAGTGCGTCGATGTGGTGGAGGATATCGCCCGCAAGCGCGCCTGCGAGCTCTTCGGGGCCGAGCATGCCAATGTGCAGCCCCACTCGGGCGCCAGCGCCAACAATGCCGTCTATTTTGCCACCGTTAAGCCGGGCGAGACCGTCCTGGGCCTCAATCTGGCCCATGGCGGCCATCTCTCCCACGGCAGCCCGGTCAACATCTCGGGCAAGTACTACAATGTGGTGCCCTACAGCCTGGATGACACCACCGAGCGCATCGACTACGATCAGGTGTGGAAAACGGCCAAGGAATGCCAGCCCAAACTTATCATCGCCGGTGCTTCGGCCTATCCCCGCGAGATCGACTTCGCCCGCTTCAGCGAGATTGCCAAGGATGTCGGCGCCCTCCTCATGGTGGACATGGCCCACATCGCAGGCCTGGTTGCCGCCGGCCTGCACATGAGCCCGGTGCCCTATGCCGACATTGTCACCTCCACCACCCACAAGACACTGCGCGGCCCCCGCGGCGGCCTTATTTTATGCCGCAAGGAGCTTGCCAAGGACATTGACAAGGCCATCTTCCCCGGCACCCAGGGCGGCCCCCTGGAGCACATCATTGCCGCGAAGGCCGTTTGCTTCGGCGAGGCGCTCAAGCCCGAATTCAAGGCCTATCAGCAGCAAGTGGCCAGGAACGCCAAGGCCCTGGCCGAAGCCCTCATGACCGAGGGTTTCAAGCTGGTCTCCAATGGCACCGACAATCATATGATGCTGGTCGATGTCCGTAATTTCGGCATCACCGGTAAGGAATTGCAGCACCGTCTGGATGAGGTGTACATCACCCTCAACAAGAACAGCATCCCCAACGACCCGGCCAGCCCCTTTGTCACCAGCGGCGTGCGCATCGGCACCCCGGCGGCCACCACCCGCGGCATGGTCGAGGCCGACATGGTGGAAATCGCCAAGTTCATCCGCATGGCGGCCAGCGAGTTTGAGACCTGCGCCGACGAAATCCGCGCCGGTGTCACTGCCCTGTGCGATCAGTATCCGCTCTACGATTAAATAGCTGAAATCAAAGGCAAAGGGTGGGGGAGTCTCCGCCCTTTGTCTGCGTGTAAGGAGGGTGAAATGGAGCAAAAAAGAACGATAAGCACCCTGTTTCAGGTGCTGGGGTGGTTTATCCTCACACCGGCTATCACCATTCTGATTGCCGTTGTGATAGGTGCTGTCTTTATGGTCTCGGCAATCTCTCAGGGCTATGGCATCGACACCGTCAGCACCGCAATGCTCGGTTTAGTTCAAGAGGGCAGCAACGCAATGAGCCTCGGCATCAATGGCATTGTGCTGCTCATCATTCTGATTGCCGGGCGGCGCAGCCAGCAGGGCCTTGGGTCTTTTACCGGTCTCTCGGCCCAAGTGGGCGGGCTGTGGATGGTTTTCATGTGTGTGGTGAGCGGCATTGCGGCCAATGTCTGGTTCTCTCTGGTGCTTAACTCGGGCATTGTGCCTGATGCAATGCTGGATGCGTATATGGAATACGCATCCGTCTTGGAGGGCGGACATCCAGTTCTTCGGTTGATTGCGATTGCACTCATGGCCCCAATTGTTGAAGAATTGTTGAATCGAGGCATCATTTTGGGTAAGCTGACCAGCATTATGCCGGCATGGGCTGCTGTGTTGATACAGGCTCTGCTTTTTGGCCTTGCCCATGGACAAATGCTGTGGATTATCTACGCCACGGCTGGCGGCGTAATTATCGGCTACATTCGCATGCGCGGCGGCGGCGTACGCGCGGCCATTATTTTTCATATGGTTTTCAACGCAACAAGTGAAGTCAGAAGCTATCTGGAAAGTCCGTTTTACGAAAATCCTGTAGTTTACAACATCGCCATGGTAGCCAGCGGAGCCCTTCTGCTGGCCGCCATAATCGCTCTCACGCGCCGCCGGGATGGGGTTGTCTCCTAAGGAAAACTATGGTATAATTCAAAGATAGGCTACACAGAAGGGGATGGTTCCATCCGCAAGCAAATCATGGCCTTGGACATTGATGATATCACGGTGGAGCAGGCCGTTGAGACCGCTATGTTCTGCATCCGAGAGCGCGAGCTCTGCCGGGTGGTGACGCCCAATGGCGAGTTCGCTCTGGCGGCTAAACGTAACCCCGCTTTTCTGGACGCCATCAACAGCGCCCGCATCATCCTACCCGACGGCATCAGCGTCGTGTTGGCCGCCAAAATCATCGGGCGGCCTTTGGGCGGCAAGGTGGCCGGCATCCATTTTGCAGAGCGGCTATGCGCCGCCATGGGGTGTGAAGGCAAGCGCCTTTACATCCTGGGTGCCAAGCCAGGTGTGGCCAAAAAGGCTGCCGAAAATCTCAAGGCAAAGTACCCTGGCTTATTCATCGCCGGCACACAGGATGGCTACTACAAGCTTGAGGATGAACCCGCTGTGGTGCAGGCCATCACCGAGGCTGAGGCCGACGCCCTGTTCATCGCCATGGGGGCCCCGCGCTCCGAGCTGTTCGCGATGCAGTATGGCGAGGCCATGGGGGTGAGTGTCATGGCCGGTATTGGCGGCTCGGTGGACATCTTCGCCGGCGTCAGCCGGAGAGCGCCTGCCATCTTCGTCAAGCTGGGCCTCGAGTGGTTCTACCGCCTGTGTAAGGAGCCATGGCGCATCAAACGGATGGCAAAACTGCCGCTCTATCTGCTGGAGGCTATCCGCTGGCGGTTGCGCCACGGCAAGGCCAAGGATTAAGGGGTTCAAGGAGGATTTTATGCTCAAAGTCAAGCTTTTAGCCCACAGCCCCGACCCTCAGCAGGTGGTGGCCGCGGCCTATAAAATCTGCTATTCGGCCAGTGAGCTTGACCAGCTCATGGACGATGCGTCCCCCGAAAAAACCGCCGATTTCTTAGAAAAAGTATCGGCTTTCGGCCATGAGAGCCCTGTTGAGCATGTCACCTTCACTTTTGGTATTGAAGGGGTGTCCCGTTCCCTTATGGCCCAAATCACTCGGCACCGCATTGCCTCCTTCAGCGTCCAGTCTCAGCGGTATGTAAAGGCTGATAGTTTTACATATGTCACCCCGCCGGAGATCGCTGCCGACCCCAATTCTGAGACGCTCTTCATCGAGGCCATGGCCTCGGCCCAGGAAGCCTATGACAAGCTGGAGGCTGTCCTTGAAAAAAACCATACTGCCCGCATGGTCGAGCAGGGAATCCCCTTGAAACAAGCGCGCAGTAAAGCTCAACGCCTTGCCGGCGAGGACGCCCGGTTTGTTCTGCCCAACGCCTGCGAAACCAAGATGATTGCTACCTTCAACGCCCGTTCACTGCAAAACTTCTTCCGCATCCGCTGCTGTAACCGCGCCCAGTGGGAAATCCGCGAGCTTGCCTGGCAGATGCTGTCCCTGTGCCGCGAGGCCGCGCCCCTGCTTTTCGAGCGGGCTGGCCCCGGCTGCCTCTTTGGCCCGTGCGGTGAAGGGGCCATGACCTGCGGCGACCCGAAATCGGCCCGAGAACGCCATCAAAAAAGCAAATAGAGGTATCCTTATGCTGAGTTTTTCAGCCATCACCCTGAAAGATCGTGAGACCATCGCCCCCCTGATGCAGCAAGACGGCGTCATCGCCAGCATCCGCACCTTCGCGTCCCTGTTTATCTGGGGCGAGCACTACCAGACCTGTTTTTGCATGGAAAACAGCACGCTTTTTTTCAAGGATTGCAACAACCTCGACCGCCTGACCTATCACATGCCTCTGGGTGGCGACCTGGCCGCGGCCCTGGCTCTCATCGAGCAGGACGCAGATATGCAGGGCCTCGCTTACGAGATTAACTGGGTCACCGAGGAGGGCCGTGCCGCCATGGAGCAGGCCGTCCCCGGCAAGTACAGCTTCGAGGAGCTGCGGGCCGATTTTGAATACATCTACAACGCCGAGGATATGATTGGCCTTCGGGGTAAAAAATATCACGGAAAGCGCAATTTCATCAACCGCTTCATGATGGCCTATGGCGGCCGGTGGGACTATGCCGCTGTTGATCCGGTGGCCGATTATGACGACATCTTGGCCTTTGTGTGCAAATGGTGCGAGGAGCAGGAGGGCGACGCCGAGGACTATCGTTACGAATATTCCGCCATTGTCCGGGCCCTCAAGCACTATCACGAGCTCGGAATCCGAGGCGGAACCCTCCGTTTGGATGGCAAGCTCATCGCCTTTACACTGGCGGTGCCTCAGAATGAGACAGCCATGGACATCCTCATTGAGAAGGCCGAGTATGACATTGACGGGGCCTACCCCATGATCAATCAGCAATTCGCCACCTTGGAGTGCCAGGGCTTCCGATACATCAATCGGGAGGAGGATATGGGCATTGAGGGCCTGCGCCAGGCCAAAATGTCCTACCACCCGGCTTTCCTCACCGCCAAGTACAAGGCGGTGCCTGTGCGATGATTCGCCGCGCTCTGGATTCCGACCGTGTGGCCCTGGAGGCCGTCTACAGCGCCTGTTTCCCGGGGGAACCGGCCTTTATGACCTGGTTCTTTGACCATGTTTGGCGGCCCGAGGACACGCTGCTCTGGCAGGAAAATGACGCCATTCTGGCCGATGTTCTAGCCATTCCGGTGACCATCTACCTCGATGGGCAGCGCTGGCCCGCACACTACATCTACGCCGCCGGTACACTGCCCGAGGCTAGATCCCGTGGCATCATGGGTGCGCTGCTTGTCCGCGCCTTTGAGGATGGCAGGGTGGAGGGCCAGCATTTTTCGGTGCTCATCACCCAGAATGACAGCCTTTTTAACTTCTACCGCCCCTTCGGCTATACGACACTCAGCCAGCTGGCGCGGCACGAGGCCGCTCCCGCGGCCTTGCCCGAGGGCTATCGCCTTCGCCCCGCCGCATTGGGGGATTTCTCCGCCCTCGCGGCCCTCTACGCCACAGAGACGGCAGGCCGCTTTGCCCTCGCCCGGGACGCAACCCATTTTGCCCACATGCTGGCCATTTATGGCCGGGGTTTTGTGGTGCTCGAAGGCCCTTCGGGCCATATTGTGGCCTGGGCCTGTGCTGCGCTGGAAGGGGAAGACCCCGCCATCCAA
>JGI994J12354_10001854_pt1 | contig 21182 bp, 25 predicted proteins | sample IntmicLarv3ML3BL_FD_12354 | JGI IMG/M metagenome (IMG submission 12354) | reverse complement strand
CCCCCCGCCGCAGGCGAGCGCGGCGGGATGCGGCGGGCAATGAACTTCCCCGTCGCAGAGCGACGGGATATCGCCGGGGAAATATCGGAGTCCGCCGCAGAAGCGGACGCGCGAACATCGCGCGGGGTATTAGACTCGGCGACGAAGTTCTTGTGAATAAATTCACGCGCTGCACCATTCACACGGCAGAAGATCCTTCACTTCGTTCAGGATGACATCCAAGGCATGGCCGCAGGCGTTCCCCCATCTGTCATCCCGAGCTTGCCGAGGGATCTTATGCCATCGGCGGTGCGTACGGCGTTCGATTTTGGTGCAAACGCGGCAATTGTGCCAAGGATTTTTCGCGTGGGCTTTCCATTCTCATAGCGGGAACACGGCATCCTGTTGAGATTGCGGATCACAGTCCGCAATGACGGCGGGCGGCGTTGGGGCCGCGGGCGCGGCGGAGTGCGGCGGGCGGTGAATGTGTGCCCTGCACCCTCCGCACGGCATCGGGCCGATGGAGGGCATCGACCCCTACGGAACGTGGGATTCACGGAATGGATGGGTTTCGCCGTCCGACCGGCATCATTTGTTGGATGCCGTCATCGCTTGGCTCGCGCCAAGCAAGGACGACAACGCAGGTTGGCGGCGAAAAGACCGGCGATATTGCGCTAGGTTTATTTGTCGGAGCAATAATGCATAAAAATACGTTTTGCTGCAGCACCGCCGTCGGACGATATTGCTTGCGGCTGATTCCACGCAATGCATTGCGGCAAAACGCGGTCTTTTCCTTGTTGCGCGGGCAAAATGGGAGGCGCGGACGCGCACTGCGCGTCCCTACAGAGACGGAAGCGCCCGCAGCGAACGAATCATGCGTTCGCTGCGGGCGATAAAGTTCTTTTGGGGAGGACGCGCTGTGCGGGGTCTTCTTCTGCCGCTTATGCTTGGCGCAACGCGCGCCGCTACTCCCCCAAAAACTCCTGTGTGCGCTTGAGCAGGGTGGATGTGGAAATTTGGGAAATATAAATTGTTCGCTCCGCGCGGCTTTTTCCGCTGAGGATGAAGGATTTCGGCAACTCCATGGAGACCGTACGCACCTCGCCCGCCTTCTCCGCATCCCGCAGAAAATCGCGCGTGGTCTTGGCAACGGTCGCGGTGTCCAAATCAAAGATGCCGATGATGTCCCGGTAAGGGACGATGGTTTCTTGACCGAGGTGCAGGTACATGCGTTTCATCCTTTCGGGGCTTATTTGTAATATGGCTCCCAGGTTGACGAGTCTCCGCTCCCTGAGATAAATACCTCGCTGTATTTCCCGTATTCGTGAAACAGCGGCGAAAGTGCGTAATGCTCGCTGGAAAATTTTTCTTTCGGGGCGGCGCGCAGCTCATCTGCATCCAGCCAGAACTGCTCGCCTTCGTCCGTCTCGGGCAATAGCTCTCCGTCAAAATCCGCGCTTTGATACATAAAGCACAGATAGCGCTCGTCCGTCTCCCGGTTCATCCAATGGACAACGCCGCAGGCTCGGAGGCTGTGAACCATAAGACCTGTTTCCTCCTGTACCTCGCGCACGGCGCAGTCGTAGATGCTTTCGCCCTTTTCCACATGCCCGCCGGGGAAAGCCCAGCCCGGATATTTTTTCTTGCGGTTCTGCACAAGCACTTCGTTTGTATCTGGCTTGCGCAGCATGACGCAGGTGACAAGTTCGATGTTCACAGTAGGTTTCTCCCCTTTTATCCCTTTTTCAAAATCCCGCAAATCCATTCGTCCGCCGCGCTTGCCGCTTCTGCCGATGTGCACGCGGAATAATCCAGCAGGGTGATGGGCGGTTCTGTTTTTGCCGCATTGTCTTTCAGCCACTGATTGAATTGCTTTGAGCCTTGAATCCAATTCTCATCTGTAATCTGCCGCCCGCCGCGCATACGCGCTTCCAGAACGTCCTCTTCGCTCACCACTGCCAGATAGTGTATGGCGGAAACCAATTCGCGGTTGCCGCACGCTTCAAATTGTTCCGGTACGGCACAGCCGCACAGCACCACCGGCAGTCCGGCTTGCGCAACATGACCGCACATTTTCAGCCAAACTTCTCTGTACTCTCGGTAATTTTCCTCCGGCTTGTTGTATTTGTCATGCCACAGAATGTCGCTCTCCAAAACGATATAGCGTGTTTCGTTTTCAAACATCTGTGCGGCAATGGTGGATTTTCCGACACCGCTTGCGCCCGTAATCACAAAGAGCGGCATTCTTTTCGTTGGTTTCATGTGTATCCTCACTTCCTCTCGGGTTTGGCGGCGTTACATATTTTCGCCTGCTTCTCCAGCCATGCCACGATATCCGCAAAGCGTTCCTCGGTGAGCCCATGCCCGCCCGGATACCGCTTGTGATACAGCTGGCTCTCCGCGCCGTATTGCGCGTAAGCCGGGCGCGCTTTTTCTACGGTGTATGGTGCATCCTTGGAATATTTATCCTCCTGCGCCGAAACAACGAGCATCGGTCTTGGCGCAATGCAACGCAGCAGATCATCCATATCAAATTTTTGGTGGAAGCCCGGAATGACGCTCGCCATTTCTATGCCGACGTTGTTTTCCATTCGGTTTGCGTAGGTGCACGCGCTGCCGCTTGCGCAGCCGAACGCGATTCGCTCGTCCGCCGCCGCCAAAAACAAAACGGTGTTGCCGCCGTAGGAATGACCCATTGTGCCGATTTTTTTGCTGTCCACATAGGGCAGCGAAGCCAGCAGGGAGATGCCGTTCATCGCGTCCCGCAGCACGGTCTGCATCAAATTGTCCCCTTGGACGATGCTATAACACAATGCATTGAAATGCTGCATAAAATCCGCATCGCCGGGGAGCGGCGTTATGCCCTGCCCATTTTTCCGCCTGTCCTCAAAACAGATGGAATCGGGTGCCAACACCACGATCCCCTTCTGCGCCAGCGCGAACTCGAAGGCCTGTAAGGGATTCCCCGCCAGACCACAGACCTCGCTTTTGCCCAGGTGCCACTCGCTGTTGTGCTGGTGGTTTATCAGAATTGCCGGACTGCTGCCAACGACATCGGGTATCAACAGGTAGGCGCTGACCTTATCCCCAAAGGAATCATATTGAATCCGCTGACGTGTGCAGCCGTCCTCTTTGGTGGATTCCAGAAGCGCATATTCGATTTTATCGGGGATTTCGGCGCTGCTTATGCCGATGCTTTCCGCGATTTCGTGCCCGGATGGGAGCTGCGTACTCCGCAGTTGTTCCGCCAGTGCTTCCATATTTCCCGCAAAATGCCGCACGTTCGGCAGCCAATAAAAGGCCGAGGTATTGTCGTCGCATTGAAAATACGTTTCATCCTTATGGCAGATGCAAACCAGCTTATTCAGGGCAATCGCCATACCCAACTCCACATGTGTGCCCCTCCCTTGCGGGGTTAGGACAATCACAATGTCTGCGGCCTTCACGCCGTCGTATTCCTGTTGCCCAACGGCTTTCAACGTTTCCCTGTCCGTTTCCTTAACGGAGCCGTGAGCCGTCCAATCGTAGGTATGCGTCCAACCGAATTGCTTCAGCAGACTTGCAAGCCGCTTGACTTGCGCATGATTTTCCAGCTTTGATGCGATATAAAATTTCATGTGTATGATCCTTCCTCAGCAGCACGTGGATTCTTGTGCCGATTTCGGCTTTGCCGAAATTCAGGTTTTTCAAACCCGAAAGGCGCAAAATCCAATTTATAAAACCTTCTTTTCAAAGCCTTATGCCTCCCAAATTTCCCCCGCGCAAACCTCAAAGGTTTTGCCTGTTTTCAGCCGCAGCACCTGGGACGGCTCGCAGCAGGTGACAAATACCTGCCATTGCGCCAAACATTCCAGCACATCCTTTTGCCGCTGCTCGTCCAGCTCGCTCATGACATCGTCCAGCAAAACGATTGGATTTTCGCCGCTGTTTCGGCAGAGCAGCTGTGCCTCACCGATTTTCAGCGCCAGCGCGCAGGAGCGCTGCTGCCCTTGAGAGCCGTAGCTTCTGGCGGGCAAACCGTTGATTTCCAGCCGCAAATCCTCCTTGTGGATGCCGCAATTCGTACAGCGGCGGCGGATGTCCGTCTCCCGGCTGCTTTGCAGATTTTTCAGCAGCGCGGCGGCCAGTTCCTCCCGCGCCGGTGCTTGATTTTCGTCCAGCGAAACAGCGGATTCGTAGGCAATGCCCAATACTTCCTTTTGGCGCGTGATGCTGCCGTAGGCCTCGCGGCTCTGTTCGCAGAGCATGCCCACATACGCCGCGCGGTATTCCATGATGCGCGCGCCCAGCAGTGCCAGTTCCTCATCCCAGGGCTGCAAATATTCCTCCTGCCTGCCGCCGTTTTGCGCGAGCTGACGCAGCAGGGCGTTGCGCTGTTCCATGGTGCGCATATATTTTGCCAGCACATGGGCATAGTTTGGTTTCATCAAGCTGATGGCAATGTCCAGAAAACGCCGTCTTTGGGCAGGACCGTCCTTGACGATGGCGAGTACCTCCGGCGAAAACACCACCGCCGGGAAGGTACCCAGCAGCTTGCGCGGACTCTCCAGCTTCACACCATTGAGCAGCACCTCGCGTTTTTTACTCAGCTGCATCTCGGCGCTTTGTTCCATCTCCGACGAAAAAAACAGCAGCTTTGTTACGGCCTGCTGTTCTCCATCCCGAATCAATTCCTGTGTTTTTTTCGTACGAAAGCTGTGGCAGCCGCTGTAAAGCCAAAGACTCTCCAGAATATTCGTTTTTCCCTGCCCATTGTTGCCGAAAAGAATATTCAATCCCTCACCTGGCTGAAAGGACAATGCCCGAATATTACGGAACTGCTTGATTTCGTGTGACAAAACCGTCATTGGTCTCTCTCCGTCACTGTATAAATTATATTTTCCAATTGCACGCTGTCACCCGGGCGCAGCTTTTTGCCGCGCTGGATGCAGACCTCTTCGTTCACGCGGATTTCCCCCGCCTGCACGTGCTCTTTGGCCTCTCCCCCGGTCACCACCGCACCGCTGAGCTTCAAAAAGGCATCCAAACGGATGAATTCCGTTTCAATCGGAATATCCTCCCGCCGTTTTTCCTTGATTTTTACAACAATATTTTTTTTCATGCTTCTGTTTTCAAGCGCACCGGCAGAACCAGGAAGAGAAAATTATCACCTTGGGTCGGCAAAATCAAAATCGGCGAAACCGGGCCGTTCAGCTCAATTTTTACCTCGTCCGAATCGCAAACACGCAGCGCCTCGGTGATATATTTGTTATTAAATCCGATTTCCAGCGGTTCACCGCTGACCTGCGCGAGGATGCGGTCATTCGCCGTGCCCAATGCCGTCACACTGGAAATATGAATAGAATTTGCTTCAAAGCTGCATTTGACGGAACTTTTCAGCTTATCCGTGATGATGAGGGAGGTGCGTTCAATGCTGTCGATAAACTGGCGGGTGTTCACCGTCACCTGCGTGCTGTTGTTCTGCGGAATACTTGCGCGGTAGTTGAGAAAATCGCCGTCCAGCAGACGCGAAACCACGCTGTATCCGGAAATATCAAACACAATATGCCGCTTGCCCACACCCATGGAAACAAAGGCATCGTCCGCCTCCATCAGCTTCACAACCTCGGAGAGGGTTTTGGCAGGCACAACAAAACTCAACTCACTGCCGTCATATTCTATGATTTCCTTGCGCAGCGCCAAGCGCACACCGTCCACCGCAATCAGCCGCAGTTCATTTTCCTGAATCTCAAATTTAACACCAGTGTGTACAACCTTGCTGTCCTTGACGGAAACTGCAAAAATGGTTTGGCGCACCATCTCCTTGACAACACCTTGAGAAAGGACAACAGGATCCCCTTTGTCCAGAGTCGGCAATTCCGGGAATTCCTCAGGGCTGATGCCAATGAGAGAATATTCCGCCTCGCCGCTTTTTATTTTTGCCAAAAAGCGCAAATCTGCTTCCATTTCCACCGTTTCACCCGGCATTTTGCGCAGAATATCACAAAGAACCCGCGCATTCAGCACAATGGCACCCTCCTCGGGCACTTTTCCTTCTACGGCGGTGCGAATGCCCAATTCCAAATCATAACCGGTCAACACAATTTCATTTCCCTGTGCGGCAATCAAAATGCCCTCTAATGCAGGAATTGTGGTTTTTTGCGTGACTGCACGCTGTACGTTTTGGCAGGCCTCAGACAGGGCAGCGGTACTGCAGATGATTTTCATATCAAAATCTCCTTATCAAAAAAGCGTAGTGATTTTTTTCAGATGTGAAAACGCGCGCTTTCACATCAGCTCCTTTTTATGGACAGAAAAGAATAGAATTATTTCGTAGTAGTAGTAGGGGCAGTGGAAATTGTGGAAAGCGCTTTTTGGGACGGAAACATCTATGTGAAAGAAAGTTTTATTGTGTGGAAAAAGGCGGCATGAAAAGAGGCAGCTTTTTTGGGAGCAAAGGGCAGAAGGGAAACGGTGGAAAACCGGCTGTGGAAAAATCAGGAAAGTGTGGAAAAAATTATAGCTCTTTTCGCCCTTCGAGGGCACGCAGCAGGGTGACTTCGTCCGCAAATTCAAGGGAAGCGCCAACAGGAATGCCGTATGCCAACCGGGTCACTTTCACACCGATGGGTTTGAGCAGGCGCGAGAGATACATGGCGGTTGCTTCACCCTCTACGGTAGGGTTGGTTGCCATGATAATCTCTTGGATGCGCTCATCAGACAGGCGGGAGACCAACTCCTTGATGGTCAAATCCTCTGGATTGATGCCGTTGATGGGCGAAATTGCCCCGTGCAGAACGTGATATAAGCCACCGTATTCCTGCGTGCGTTCGATGGCAAGCACATCGCGGGAATCCTCCACTGCGCAGATGGTGCTGCGGCTGCGGGAGGGAGATGCACAGATGGGACAGATTGTGCCGTCTGTCAAGTCGCAGCATTCCGCGCAGCGGTGAATGGTTTGCTTTGCAAGCAGGAGTGTTTCGGAGAAGTTTTTTACTTCCTCTTCGCTAAGGTTCAGCACATAAAAAGCAAGGCGCTGGGCACTTTTTTTGCCGATGCCGGGCAAGCGCTCAAATTGGTTGATGAGTCTTGCCATCGGCGCGGAGGGATTTGTCATGATAAAATCCTGTCCTCTGTTATATCAGTCCGGGGATGGAAAGACCGCCTTTGGCTTGCTCCATGCCCTTTTCCATGGCCTCATTTGCCTTGCGCAGTGCCTCATTGGCGGCGGCAATCAGCAAATCCTGGAGCATCTCGATGTCTTCCGGGTCCACGATTTCGGGTTTGAGTTCAATGGAAACCATTTCATGCGCACCATTGACCGTAACGGAAACCGCGCCGCCGCCCGCAGAAGCGGAAAATTCGGCTTGCTCCACTTCTTCTTGAATGAGCGCCATGTTTTCCTGCATCTCTTGAATTTTTTTCATCATATCGCCCTTTTGGTTGGCGGCACCGGGAATTCTAGCTTTCATTGAAAAACATCCTTTCATAATTGAGATTCTATCGTATTTATTTTCTGTTTCAGTCCACTGAGCGGAGAAGCCGGAGTTTTCGGCAAAGACGGCACTTCTGCCCCGTTGGAAAAATGCAGCGGGCATACTTCGATTTGTGCGGTTTTCATTGCGGTTTCCAACGCGGAGCGGTGTGCGGGGATACGCAGCAGCTGTTCCAGCGCAGGATGTTCCGAAAGAACGAAAAACGCACCATTTTGGAAGGAGACCGGCAAATCGGCAAACATACTGTACAGCGCGGGACTGACGGACTGCAGCGCGGCGAAAACCGCATCCCATTGCGCAGAATCGGCGCTGAGGGCTGGGGACTCTGGTTCCGTCGGGAAAAGCAGACCCTGTTCGGGCGCTTCCTTCTCGGGGATTTTCTCCGGATTGGGGGGCAGCAAGGGGGGTGGATCCTTCTGTTTGGCCTGTGCGGTTTCTTTTGCCTTGGCAGCTTCCTCTTCTTCAAAGGAGAGGAAGCTGCCCGCAGTAATTTTTTTATGTGCGGGAACGGGTACGGTACCGCTTTGCAGAGCATCTATTTTTTCTTCCAGCGCGGCAATGCGCGCGGCAAGGGCGAGGTTGTCGTTTTCCAGACGGTCGGCGCAAAGGCGTACGAAGCAGAGCTCCAGCAGAATGCGCTTGTTCATCTCCCGCTTGATGGAGAACAATGCGTCCTCCAAAATATGAAGTCCCTGCAAAATACGTTCCAGCGAAAAGGCTTTGCTCTGCTCGGCAAAACGCAGAAAATCCTCGCGGGTGCAGATTAGAATTTCTTCGGCGCTTTTCACGGTTTTTACGATCATCAAATCACGCAGATGAAACAGCAGGGAGGAGCAAAGCTGTTCCATATCGCAGGATTCCGTATGCAGTTCGTTCAGCAACTGCAGGGCGGCGGCAGTGTCCGCGCGGGCGAAGCAGTCGGTGAGCGCAAACAGGTGCTCCTTGCCCGCAAGCCCTGCGGCGCGTGTGACGCTTTGGGCGGTGAGCGTTTCCTCCTGCGCAAGGCAGCGGTCCAGCAGAGAGAGCGCATCACGCATGGCACCGTCTGCAATGCGGGCAATCAGCGCGGCGGCCTCCGGCTCAATGTCCGCACCCTCCTGCTTCGCGATGTCCGTGATTTGCGCGGCAATTTGCTCGGCAGGCAGGCGGTGAAAATCAAAGCGCTGGCAGCGCGAGAGGATGGTGGCGGGGATTTTATGAACCTCGGTGGTGGCCAAAATAAAAATGACGTGGGACGGCGGCTCCTCCATGATTTTCAGCAGCGCGTTGAAGGCTTGGGTGGTGAGCATGTGTACCTCGTCGATGATATACACGCGGTACTTCGCGCGCACGGGCGTGAAGTTTGCCTCCTCGCACAAATCGCGGATGTTATCCACACCGCTGTTGCTGGCGGCATCGATTTCGATGACATCCAGCAGCGTGCCGTCCAGCAATTCCTTGCAGATTTCGCATTCGTTGCAGGGATTGCCGTCCTTGGGGGCAAGGCAGTTGACCGCGCGGGAGAGCAGACGCGCGCAGGTGGTTTTGCCTGTGCCGCGTGTACCGGTGAACAAATACGCATGAGAAAGCCTGCCGGCCTCCAGCTCGTTTTGCAGCGTAGAGGTGACATGCTTTTGACCAACCACTTCCGTAAAGGTCTGCGGCCGGTATTTTCGGTAGAGGACGCGGTACATGGCAGATTCCTTCTCAAAAAAACAGCCTTAGATGATTTATGTGACGTGCAGGCAAACTGTGGCGCACAGTGCTGACTGCTGAATGCTGCTCGGTTCCCCGCCTGACATGGTTCACAGCGCTCCGTCGCACAGGACCAACACGCCACATAAATCATCCAAAGCATGATGGCAGGGTATGGAATCCCCTGCAAGGAAACAGTATACTATATTTTTCGCGCAAAGGCAAGCGTTAATTTGGATTTTTTAAATTTTCATATGCAAAAATGCTGTTCCGTTTTCCTCCAGATCTATCACACCATAGCGCCCGTCCCGCAGCGCACCGGGGTTGAAATAATGAATGCCGTTTTCAAAGCGGTGAACGGGGACGTGCGTGTGCCCATATAATACAATATCGGCATGGTGGGCGGCGGCGGCCTGCGCCAGAACCGCGTCCTCCAGCCGGACGGCATAGCGGTGGCCGTGGGTGAAGAAAAAGCGTTTGCCGCCGAGGGTTTCCAAGCCCTCTTCCGGTGCATCGGCGTAGAAATCGCAGTTGCCGCGCACCTTAAAAATCGGCAGCGTGGGAAAGAGCGCGGCGGCAGTCTCAATATCCGCTGTGCCGTCCCCCAAAAAGAAGAGCTGCTTTGCGGTGGGCTGGGCGGCAATTGCCTGCTCCAGCAGGGATACCCGTTCGTGCGAGTCGGAAACAACCAGAATACGCATACCGTTCATCCTCTCGAATATGGCATAGCAAAGGCACAGGATTCATATACATAATAACAGAAAACGGCAGGTGAGTCAATGAACGAAAATCAAATGACCCCGGAGCAAATTTTGGCGATGATGAACCGCCTGAAGCAAAACGGCGGTACGCAGCAGCAGACCCAAAGCGCGCTGGTGGAGCAGCTGCTGCAAAAAATGGCACCGGCACAAAAGGAACAGCTTGCCCGTCTGCTGCGGGACAAAGAGGCCGTGCAGCAGATGATGCAAAGCGAGCAGGCGGAACAAATCATGAAGCGTTTTCACTGGAACAGCGAATAGCGGCACAAAAGATCAAGAGCGCTTGAAAGGACTGGCATGAAAATGGAACTGACGATGGACGGTATCAGCGATATTTTGGGGAAGCTGACGGATTCGGACATGGCCGCGCTGCAGGAGGCGGCGCAGGCCATGTTCGGTGGGCAGCAAAACGCAGCGGAAACACCCAGAGCGCAGGATGCGCCCGCCTCGCCTTTTGCGGGCATCAGCCCGGCGCTGCTCGCGCGGATCTCCTCGCTCATGGGTGCGATGAATCAAAGGGACAGCCGCTCGGACTTGATTCTGGCGATGAAGCCGCATTTGAGTCCGAGTCGCCGAAAACGCGCGGATGAAGCCGTGCAGATGATGCGCCTGTTTGAGTTGCTGCCGATGCTGCAAAAAACAATGAGCGAAAATGATTGATAAAATCTATTAAATTGAAACAAGGAGGACGAGGGAGTGGACAGGCAATATTCCGAGCAGGAGTTGCGGCGAATGCGCGAGCGAGCTATTCAGGGCGCGTTTGAGATGCAGCGGCGTGCACAGCCGCAGAGAAATGCGCCGCAGGGTGTGCAGCCCGGCACACCGCAAGGGGCACAGGCGGTGGGGCAGCCGTTTCGGGAGAATCCGCCGCAGCGGGAAGCCTCCCGCGCGGGGCGGAATCGCACGCGTCCCGCGCCGAATACGCCGCCCACTTGCCCAAAAACGTGCCCCATCGGTCGCTTGTTCGGCAACACAATGGGGCACGGAGAGCAGGAAGACAGAGATGTGATGCTGGTGCTGTTTCTGGTCATTCTGCTCATGCAGGAGGGCGCGGATCAATCCCTGTTGTTTGGGTTGATTTACTTAATCATGTAGCAGCGGGGAATTTCAGCTGTGGATGGCGCAGGTTGAGAACACTGCCCAGGAAGAGCAGGGCAAACACGCACATCAGGGTTTCAGGAAGCATATAAATCAAGTTGTAGAGGAACGAATAGACGAGAACAAGTGTATTGCCGGAAAAGGTTGCGACAAACTTTTCCATTGCGGGAACCGGTTCAAAAAATTCGGCGGAGGCATAGCTGCGCCAGACGGTGACACCGCTGATGAAATGGCACAGAAAGCGGACAAGCCCTGCGACAGCGGCACCCAAGACCAGCTCGCGTCGTTGGGCATTGCGAGTAACGGACTGCGCCGAAAAGCGTCCGCGAAAGAGGCCGCCCAGTGCAAGCGAACCGAAGGCAAGCAGATAATCCGCGAGCGCAACGAAGAGAATGGTCAACGCGCTTTTGACATAAACGAGCAGGAGCGCCGAGCCTGCAAGCCCTTGTGTGGATTCCGGCAGAAGGTAGACAAAGGTGGAGGTTACGCCGAATAGCACTTGTATCAAGCCGAAGCAGAGGCTTGTGAACAGCCCTCTTTTCAGCCCGCAGCGGTAGGCAATCAAGAGCAGCGGCACTTGCCCAAATACGGTAATGCTGCCGCCGAAGGGCAGAGGAATCTTGATGAACTCGCTGAGTACGGTTGCGGCAGCGAGCATCAAGGCACTTTCCGCCAGCCACTGTAAGCTTTGGTTTTGCTTGGATTTCATGGGGAAGACTCCTTTCAAAATGGGTTCCGCCCGGTTTATGACCGGTTCATCTACCGGGGCGGATTCTATATCAACCCGGCAATCGGGGGAAAGCACAGAAGCTGTGAATCGGATTGCCGCGTCTCGTCTTGCAGCGCACCCAAATTGGGCAGCTGAAAATCAGAATAAAATACGCTTGCTGAATGAACAGCAAGCGTATGAAAATGGACGAGAGTGTCCGCAGTTCCTACGCCGGCATTATCCGGATCAGGTTCCGAAGCAAAAGCTTCAAGGGTATTATCTCAGCCGACACAAGGTGCCAGCACCCCTTTGCTATGAAATTGTATTGTTTCACGTGAAACGGTGGTTAGGATTTTTTGTTTTGCGGGACGACAGGCAAATCGATGCCGACAATTTCCTGGATTTGCGGTTCGTCATCGTGACTTGCGCAGGCGGTGCAGTCCGCGCAGCCGGCGCATCCAAACTGTGCGGCAAGAGTCGCTTTCCCTTCCGGTGTGTCGCGGTAGAACTGCGTCTTGGGGTTGGGATGCTTCGTGGAATTCCACAGCGCGTCCGCTTCCGGTGCCCAGGCGGCGGCAAAAGCGTCACAGCGCGCGCAGACGGTTTCGGCAGATTCCGGGGCGCACAAATCCGTGCTTTTCGCGCCGCTTTCCGCCACAATCTTGCGCAAGTATTCCGGATTCTCCAACAGGGGACAGGGGCGCAGATGATTGTCGTTGAAGGGTTGGTTGTGGTAGAACTGCTGGAACAGAGGGCGGCGCAGGGCATCCACGAGGGAATGGGTGCGGATGTTGGAATCCGAATAGTGGATGAATACGCAGGGTTCCATATCCCCTGCCGAGTTGATGTGGAAGTAATTGCGCCCGCCGGCGATACAGCCGCCCACATATTCCGCGTCGTTCTGGAAGTCCATCACAAACAGCGGATTGCCGCTTTGACTGTTTCTTGTCCTGCGCAGCCAGGAATACATATACTTGCGTTGCTCGGGTGTGGGAATCAGCTCGGCGGAGGCATCGCTGCCCACGGGCATATAATTGAAGAAAAGACTGTAAACAACGCCCTTTTCCACCATCTTCTGCATGAATTCGTCGCTGGTGACGGCGGGGATATTGTCCCGCGTGTAACAAACGGACATGCCGAACAGGCATTTGTTGGCTTTGAGCAAGTCCATAGCGCGCATGATGGTGTCGTAGCTGCCCGTGCCGCGCCGCGCATCGTTGCTCTCGGGTGTGCCCTCAATGCTCAAGGCCAGGGTCAGATTGCCCACACGCTTGATGTCGTCGCAAAGCTGTTGATCGACTAAGGTACTGTTGGTATACGCGAGGAAAGCACAGTCAGGATAAGCCTCGCAAAGTTTGAGGATGTCTTTTTTGCGCAGCAGCGGCTCGCCGCCGGTGAGCATGTAAAAACGGCTGCCAAAAGCGTGGCTTTGGCTGACGATGCTTTCCATTTCCTCATAAGTGAGAGAATGCTTGTGGCCGTATTCGCCGGACCAACAGCCCTTGCAGTGCATATTGCAGGCGCTGGTAGGGTCAAACAGAATGATGAACGGAAGGTTGCAGCCGTAGATTTCGCGGTTTTTACGCACCTCGCGCGTGCCGTTGATGACACCCAGCCCAATGGCGAGCATCATTTTTTTCAGCGCTTGCTGGTCAACATCGCGCAACACACGCATGGCCAGCTGTGTCCAAACGTTGTTGGGATCCTGCGCGCCCTCACGGAACGCCTTCATCATCCGCTCCGGGAAGGTGCCGCCCGCAAAGCTTTCTACCTTATCCACGAGCTTTACGAGGTTTTCCTGCGGGTTTTTTATCAGGTATTTATACAGGCCGTCAAACGCAACGCCTGCCGCGGCGCGCTGTACCTTATCCTTTGCTGTCATAAGAAAGACCTCCTTTTTGGCGCAAAGTCAAAATTTGTAGGCGTTAAGATATCAGTATAGCAGAAAATTGTGAAAAAATCCACCGGAAACAAAAATATATTTTTATTCTTCCAAAACCTTCAGTGCTGCCGCCAGTGCGGACAAGTCCTCTTTGGTGGAAAAATCAATAGAAAGCACGCCGCTCTTGCCGTTGGCATGGGTGGCAACGCGCACCTTGCGCCCCAGGTTTTCGGTTAAGGCGAGCGCCACCTCGTCAAAATAGGATTCCCGCCGGGCAGAGATGCGCTCCGGCGCGGGCTGGGCTTTCTTTTGCAGAGCGCGCACCAGCGCCTCCGCCTGCCGCACGGAAAGCTGCTTCTCCGCAATCTCCTGTGCCGCCAGACGCTGGGTATCGGCATCGTCATACGCCAGAAGTGTGCGCGCGTGCCCGGCGGAGAGCGCGGCGGATTCCACCATCGCCAGCAAATCCTCCGGCAGCTTCAGCAAACGCAGCGAGTTCGCCACGGCGGGGCGGGATTTGCCTACCGCCTCGGCAGCCTCCTCCTGCGTCATTTCCAGGCGCTGCATGAGGGTGCGGTAGCCCTGCGCCTCCTCCACGGGGTTCAAATCCTCGCGCTGCAAATTCTCAATCAAGGCGATGACCATGGTGTCCGCGTCGCTCAGCTCGCGGATGACCACGGGGATTTCCGAAAGCCCCGCCATGCGCGCGGCACGCCAGCGCCGCTCCCCTGCCACCAGCTGATAGCCGCCGTCCGGCAAGGGACGCACCAGAATCGGCTGAATCACGCCGTGCTTGCCAATGCTTTCGGCCAGCGCCGCAATGGCGTCGTCGTCAAACACGCGGCGCGGCTGCTCGCGGTTGGGTTCAATCTCGTTGATGCGCAGCTCTACGGTGTTCGCCGCGCTCGCGCTGTCGATGGAATTGTCGGTAAACAGGGCGTCCAGCCCTCTGCCAAGACCGCCTTTTTTTGCGGACATGGAAATCACGCTCCTTTATGCTTTTCTGCCGTTCTGCCGCAAAAGCTCTGCGGCCAACTGGTTGTAGGCCTCCGCCCCGCGGGAGCCTCTGTCGTAGTATTGCACGGGCTGCCCGAAGCTGGGCGCTTCCGAAAGACGCACGTTGCGCGGGATGACTGTGGCGTAGACCTTCTGCGGGAAGAAGCGCTTCACCTCGTCCACCACCTGCTGCGTCAGATTCAGTCTGCCGTCATACATGGTGAGCAGCACGCCCTCCAGCTCCAGCAGCGGATTATACAGCCGCTTGATTTGCCGCACCGTGGACATCAGCTGAGACAGCCCCTCCAGCGCGTAGTATTCGCATTGAATCGGCACGAGGATGGTGTCCGCCGCGCACAAGCCGTTCAGCGTCACCAAGCCCAGCGAGGGCGGGCAATCCAAAAAGAGGAAGTCGTATTCCTCGCGCACGGGGGCGAGCGTATTCTTCAGGCGGCTCTCGCGCCCAGTCAAATCCACCAGCTCCAGCTCCGCACCCGCCAGCGCCATGCTGGAGGGCAGCACGTCCACGCCCTGGAACGCGGATTGCAGGATAATCTCCCGCACCGGTACGCCGCCGAGCAGTGCGTCATAGGCGGAGCGCGTCAGCTCGCGCTTGTTGATGCCAAGGCCGCTCGTGGTGTTCCCCTGCGGGTCGATGTCCACCAGCAGCACACGCATTCCCAGCTCGCCCAGCGCCGCGCTGAGATTCACGGCGGTGGTGGTTTTGCCCACCCCGCCCTTTTGATTGACTATCGCAATGGTCTTTCCCAAATGTTTCACGTGAAACGTTCCCCCCGAAGTGAGATTCTTTGTTGTTGGAACAGTATAACATAGTGGAAGGGGGAAAGGAAGTCTTTTTTGAGAAAAAGCCTTATCGGGTGGGAGCGCATGCCAAAAAATCAAGAAAAGCGCACTATAATGACTTGACGAACTATATCAACTTACAATTCTTATCTTATAGAAGGGCGGATCCATAGGACGAGGCCATGCCGATTCGACAGCACACGGCATGAATTCGAAGAAGCGAAATTTTCTTGTGGACAAATGAACAAAGCTATGCTATGCTGAACTTCATGAGAAACAGGAAATGAGGGCATAAACTCTTTTTAGGTGGTGAATTGCATGAACTCAAAATGTGAAGGTTTCGTACACGCGGCGCTCCATGCAAAGCCGTAGGGAAGACGCTTGCGTGGAGCAAAAGGAGTATTCTTTCTTCCCTCCGGCTTTGCCTCTTATGATTATAAATAAGGAGTGAGCCGGATGAAGTACATCAAGGCCCGGTCTGTATTTCCCCAAGAATTGCTGGAGGAAATACAGAAATATGTGCAAGGCAATTTGGTCTATATTCCCAAGCCCCCAGCCAGCCACAAACAATGGGGGACAGATACAGACACAAGAAAAACAATCGCGCACAGAAACGAAGAAATATTGCAGGCATTTCGTTCCGGTGCGTCTGTTGTCCAATTGGCGGAAGCTTACTGCCTGTCCGAGGAAACGATCAAAAAGATTGCATACCGCAAAAAATAAGTGCAAACAGGCCATATCGAGCTTCGATATGGCCTGTTTGCTTATCAATCAAATGCGATATACCCAAGCGCTTGCTTGCATGATAGAATGATGTAAAATAGCAGATTGGAGATTGCCATGGACAACAATATCATCGTTCGCGCGGCCGCCGCGCAGGACATCCCCGCAGTTGTGGATTTGCTCATGAATTTGCATAACCCGCACAATAAGGCGCGCATCAAAAACTGGCTCACCCTCATGATGGATGGTAGGCATCCCCACATCGATGCCGCCAATTTCATCGTTGCGCAGGATACGAACAGCGGCAGGCTCGCAGCTTCGGTAACCTATATGCCCTGGACATATTCCTACGGCGGAAGCAGGGTGAAGGCTGTGCGCCTGGAGGAGGTCTACTGCGCGCCGGAGTACCGGGGCTGCGGAATCATCCGGCGCATCGCGGAGCGCATCGAGGAAATCACAGCGCAAGAGGGCTATCTGTTCGCCTGTGTCTACGGCAAGAATGCTCTGTACCCCCATTTGGGGTTCACCCATGCCCTGCCCAACGAGGAGGAGGGCTATTGCTATGTCATAGAAAAAGAGGAAGCAGGCAAAGAGCTTCGCATTGCAAAGGCGGATGACGACGATCTCCCCGCCATCGTGAAGCTGTATGAGGCCAATTACACGCGCAACCTCCTGACTACCGCCATCGGCCCGACGGAACTCAACTACATGAAGAACATCTATGTGGAGGGCGAATTTTATGTTGTCAAGCGGCCCGATGAAAGCATCTGCAGCTTCTTCCACACGCAGCTGAAGGACAGGCGCATCTACATGATGGAATTGGACGGCAGCGTCTCTTATCATCAGTTCCGACCGTATCTGCTGGCTTTTTACAAGAAGCACGGCCTGGGCGAGCTGCATCTCAAACTGGGGAAAACGCACCCGTCCTACATGGTTTTCGATGGGCTTTATCACAAAAAATTGCCCTCGGAGCTGGGCTTTGTCAAAGTGAGCGACATCCCCCGCTTCCTGCTGGGCATCGCGGATGTGCTGCAGGGCAGGCTGGCGGCTTCGCCCTACGCGCATTTCACGGGCGCGTTCACGCTTGCCACGCACAACAGGGAAGAGGCTTATCGGCTGAGCTTCCGGGACGGGCGGCTGACGCAGGTCAATCCCGTTCTCCAAGAGTACGGCGAGGTGGATATCGAGCGCGGCAGGCTTACCCGGCTGCTGTTCGGCAGGGTTGCGCCGCAGGAGATGGACGAGGAATTCTCCATGTACTGCTTCCAAAACAGTGATTTTCGCAGCTTGATCGGGATATTGTTTCCGCAGATGCAGAGTCATGTTGTGTCGATTCATTGATATCATCAAAAAGATCGCCGGCAGAGCTTGGCTTGTTGAAGGGCGTAATCGGGGAGCTGTAAAAGAAGTCTGTCCCCCTCTATCCATTCCCCCCAAATTATGATACAATAGCAACAGAACACCAAACGGAGGGAAACGGTATGGACGCGCACGCAACAAAACACCCGCCCAAAAAGAGAACCCTGGACTTTTCCCGCTGCAAAACCTCGCAAGAAATCCATAAGGTTATCCAAAAGGAGCTGGAGCTGCCGCAGGGCTATGGGCAGAATTTGGATGCGCTGTGGGATGCGATTACCGGGATGATGTACCTTCCCGCGCAGATTACAATTGTGTTTCGTCCCGAAACAAAGCAAGCGGCGGCGCTTTTGCCTGAAATCCAAGAAATCGCGCAGGTTTTTCAGGAAGCGGCGGCTGAATACGGGGAAATCACCTTACAGCTTGAAATATGAAATAAAAATACAAACAGAGAAAACAGGATTTGCTGCACGCGCGGTGGAACCTCCGGTCTTTCGGTTAACGTCGTTCCGCATTATTTTCCAACTCTAACTCTTATAGAATTAGAACCGTCCGTTTCGATTCTGTTTTCTGTCAATCATCGCCCTTATACTAACACTTATAGGGTTACACCAAATCCAAAAGTGGTATGAGGAGACAGAGATGACAAGATACAAAACCGGGAAGCGTTTGAAGGAGAGCCGGGAACGCAAGGGGCTTACGCAAGAGAAGCTGGCAGAATTGTTGAACCTATCCCCGAACTATCTTTCCAGTGTGGAACGCGGCGTGAAGTTTCCGCGATATGAGAACTTGGTCGCGCTGTTCAAACAGTTAGAGGTAACGCCCAACGAAATTTTCGTGGATGAAATTGATGCGGTGTTTGATATCCGAGAACCGCTTTTGTCCGATGAAATTCGAAAGCTGCCGCCGGATGAACAGCGGCGTATCTTTTCGGTGGTCGAAACCATGATTCGCGAGGCGCAAAATAAATAAGCGTTTGGTATAGAAAGCTTGCGTTTGAAAAAATGCAGGCTTTTATTTTGCAGCTCGCAAAAAACGACAGACAATTACAAAGCTCTCTGCTATACTATATCTTAACGAGTTATACAAACTCGAAAAGAGAGAGGGAGATAATCATGAACGATACGAAAACCTGCTGCGTTACCGGGCACCGCCCGCAAAAGCTGTCTTTTGGCTTTCACGAGGAGGACGAGCGCTGCATACGGCTGAAAGAGCTGCTCCGCTTGCATATCCTCGACCGACTCGAGCAGCACGGCGTGACGCATTTTATCAGCGGCATGGCCTTGGGCGTGGATCTATACGCCGCCGAAATTGTTCTGGCGGAAAAAAGTACGTCATCCCGAAATTCTGTTGGAATGCGCCCTGCCCTGCGAAACGCAAAGTGCCCACTGGCAGGCGGCGCAGCGAGAACGCTATTACGATATCCTCGCAAGCTGCGACAAAACCACCCTTTTGCAAACACACTACACACCGGATTGTATGCAAAAGCGCAGCCGCTATATGGTCACGCAAGCCGACTTTGTGCTTGCCGTCTGGGACGGAACGCCCGGCGGCACCCGGCAGACGGTGCAATACGCGCGGCAGTTAGGCAAATGTATCATTATCCTCGACCCGCGGACTTTGTAAATTTCGGCGAATGTGTCAGCGAAGGAATCGAGGAAACAAAACGGCAGCAAGGGAGCAAACCTTTCGGTCTGCTCCCTCGCCGCGGATGTGGGGTGTGAAAGAGAAAGATATGGTAAGGGGTGGGCGAATTTAGTGGCTGCAAACGCAACGGGTTGTTCGCTGCCTTTACCGCGTTACTTGATTTTGGGGCGGCAGGCTTGGGTTGCGTCCGCAGCAGGGTCAATCTATCGTCATGCGGAATTCCGCTTGGCTTTTACGGTGAAATCGTTGCTTTTGGGGATGCGCACGAGATATTCAATGTATTCCTCCGTCTCGCTTTTCACGGAGTCCGCCTCAATGCCCGCGCGGCGCATGGTGTCCACGGCGTGGTTGAGGGTGTTGATGAACAGGCGCACATCCTTAAACAGCTTCACGGGCGCGATGCGTTTTTTGGAGAGGCCGCCCAGCATCTGCTCCACCAAGCGTTCGGTTTCTGCCACATTCAGATGACGATCGGTGACGATGCCCAATGCGCGGCGCAGGAGTGCGTCATTCGTCAGGCGCAGCAAGGTGCGGGCGTGGCGCTCGGTGAGCGCGTGCTGCATCATTTCATAGCGAACCTCCTCCGGCAGACGCAGCAGGCGCAGCTTGTTGGAGAGCGTGGAGGGCGCGATGCCGAGCTTTTGCGCGGCTTCCTCCCGCGAGAGCTGATAGACGGTCAGCAGACGGTCGATGGCCTCCGCCTCCTCAAAAAAGCTGAGGTTGGCGCGCTGGATGTTCTCCAGCAGGGAAAACAGGGCGGATTTTTCGTCGCTCGCCTCAATCAGAATGCAGGGGATGCGGGCAACGCCCACCATGCGTGCGGCACGCAGCCGCCGTTCCCCGGCAATCAGCTCATAGCGCCCGTTTGCAATGCGGCGCACGTTGATGGGCTGGAGGATGCCGTTGCGGCGGATGCTTTCCGCCAAACTTTCCAGCGCGTCGCAATCAAAGCGCTTGCGCGGCTGGTTGGGGTTGGCGTCAATTTCCTCCTGCGGAATCAGGAGAATCTGCCCACCGCTTTTCAGTCGGTTCTGCGCACGCAGCATAAAACCCCTCCGTCCTGTGTGATTGCGTTTGCCGTTTCGTCGTCCGGCAAGTACACAATAACACAGGGGGAGGGGTTTGTCCATTCTTTTCGCAGGACTTGTTTTGCGGGGATTTGCGCAGGTTCGACAGCGTTAGAGCGCTGCCTTCGCGAGTTGTGCCGCGGGACGCGGATATTTTGTCGGGCTTTGCGACAGCTTCTTGACCAAAATCAGGGTACGCTCCCCCGCTTCGCCCAGCGAAAAACGGCGGATTTCCGCGATTTCGCCGCCGAGCAGCCGCAGGGACTGCTTTGCCGCCTGAATTTCCGCATCGGCATTCGCGCCCTTCATGGCGAGAAAATGACCGCCGACCGAAACAAAGGGCAGACAGTATTCCGCCAAAACGCGCAGCTCCGCCACCGCGCGGGAGACGCAAAAATCAAACTGCGCCCGCAGCGCGCTGTCCTGCCCGGCCTCCTCCGCGCGGGCGTGGCGCACAGACGCGGAAAGCCCCAGCATTTGCAGCGCTTCCGCCACAAAGACCAGCTTCTTTCGAGTGCTGTCCATGAGTGTCAGCTGCAAATCGGGGCGGGCAATCAGCAGCGGAATGCCCGGGAAGCCGCCGCCCGTGCCCAAATCCAGCACGCGCACACCGGGTTCCGGCGGCAAAAAAGGCAGGGCGCTCAGGCTGTCCGCAAAATGCTTGACGGCAATGTCCGAGGGCGAAACGAGCGCGGTGAGGTTCAGTGTCTGGTTGCGCTCCAGCAAAAAAGCCGCAAAGCGCTCCAGCTGCGCGAGAGTTGCGTCCTCCGGGGCAATACCCAAGGGGGCAAGCGTTTTTTGCAGCAATGCTTGGTCGTAAGTCAAAACAGAAAAACTCCTTCAAGAAAGATTCAGGCGGTAGATACAATAATCCTCTATGCCCTCCCGCCAGAAAAAACAGCTTTTGGGGATGGGCGTAATTGACCCATTAAACCACCAGCTAAGCTGGTGAGAGTTGAACAAGCAGAAGCGTGTGGGATGACAGAAAACGCCTCAAATGGTAGAATGAAAAAG
>JGI994J12354_10001853_pt1 | contig 21187 bp, 14 predicted proteins | sample IntmicLarv3ML3BL_FD_12354 | JGI IMG/M metagenome (IMG submission 12354) | reverse complement strand
CCCTGAAACTGATAAGTACAGTAATGATAGAACAGACCAGCGCTATTGCTGCCATGATAGGAAGAGAAACAGCAGAGTTTCCTCCAGCCATGTTATTTATCATGCCGAAGAAGGCGGTGAATACTGATGAAACAACAGCTGGAATGAAGGTAGTCAATGAATTTGCTGAACCTAGGTCTTTACCATTTAAAGTAGATAAAGCATATGGTTGCAAAGTTACTGACTGCATGCTTTCGGAAACCCCAGATATTGCGGCTGCTACAGTCACCATCAAGAAAACGTATTTAAGATCTAGCATAAAACTTACACTTAACAGGATGCAAGATGCAAGGGCAACTACAAAACTGTATTTAAGTAAGAACATTTTTCTTTGTGTCTTAATTATAAAGGCAGTGAATACACTTGGTAATAAGATTGTTAGTATTGTCTTTGGCATTGAAAGGGCACCTGCTGCTGTATTAGGCATTTTTAATACCGTTGTAATATACAGAATGATATTTACTGTCAAAATAGTCATGACAGGAATTCTCAATGCAGTGAAAATATTACTCTGCCCAAATTGCTTGTTTTTGAAGATTTTGAAGTCGAGGATTGGATTATCAACTTTTTGAAAATGTCTAAAAGTAAGCACTCCAGAAACCGTGGCAATACCTAATAAAATGAATACAGGAGCATCTGTCCACTTAACCAAAACACCTCCAATTGACAAGGTTACTAAGAAGCAACCAATAGCCATCGAAATTAGCAGGAAGCCCACTAAGTCAAGTGGAGCATCGGAAAATTTTTTGTTTTGATAAGAATGAACTGTTGCTAAGAAAGAAACTAGAATAAACGGAGCAGGAATCAGGAAAGTGAGGCTTGCCATACCGAGGTCGTTTAGTGCGCCCGCAATTAATGGTGCACCCAACATAGCGATATTAACCAAAGTAGCCACATAACCAAAGTACTTTCCTAAGTTTGGTTTTTCGATAACGTCAGTTATAATAGCGTAACCAGTAGCCATCAATGTTCCGTTTACTATTCCCAACACATTTATAGCAACGGTGAATAAAACAAAATTGCCACTGAGACCACAAATAAGTGCACTTACAAATTCTAATGGTAACAAAATAGTAAGTACTTTCTTTCTTCCATACTTATTGCCTAAAGGGCCTGCGATTAACATGCCCAAGGCACTTTCCACACTACGGATAGCAACAAAAGCTGCATAGAGGTTAATACTGTTAAAACCCTCAAGTATTCCCTTTAAACAAAGAGCTGCAGATAGTGAAACGAAAAAGCATGACAACAATAAGCAGTTAGCTCCAATAACCACAAAACTGCGGTTTTTTTTCGCCAACGGAATATTAACATCCATATAATACCCTCCCCTAACAAATTTGCTTGTTTAACACATTATAACTCATTAAAGTGTGATTTTTACAACAAATCTATGAACTTTTTACATGAATTTTCATAAGAATCTGTGAAAGAAAAGTGATTTTTATGAAGTTTTTTTTATAATTTGACAAAAAACGTAGTGTTTTTGCCTTAAAATGACCGTAAAATAGTAAGAATGTTAGAAATCCGTTTGTTTTACTATCATTAATTTTAAAATGCTATATAATAGATAAGGCATGTAAATGAAAAGAGGAAGTTATGAATTTTAGACAATTAGCATTAAGGGAAGAAATACAGGGAGCAATAGAAACGATTGGTTATGAAAAACCGTCGGAAATCCAAGGAAAAACTATACCTTTATTATTGGAAGGTAAAGATATAATAGGGCAATCACAAACAGGAACTGGGAAGACTGCCGCTTTTATGTTGTGGATATTGGAAAAAGTAATGGAAAGTGATAGTTCGTTGCCAAAAGCACTAATCATGTGTCCTACTAGGGAGTTGGCAATGCAGGTAGCGAATGAAGGAAGAAAGTTTGCTCAAAACTTAAAAGGAATAAATATAGTATCAGTATATGGCGGGGAAGCTATTGATAAACAAATTAAGGAATTGAAAAATGGTAAGGATATTATTGTTGGAACTCCTGGCAGAATAATGGATCATATTAGACGTAGAACGTTACGCTTGAATGAGTGTGGTTTATTAGTCCTTGATGAAGCTGATGAAATGCTTAATATGGGATTTCATGACGATATCGTGGAGATAATTTCGCATTTACCTGAACAAAGGCAAACAGCTTTATTTTCAGCAACAATGCCTAAACCAATCTTAAATTTAACTAAGACGATTCAAAAGGATCCTGAGTTGGTAAAAATCAAGAAAGATTCTTTGACTGTATCGGCAATTAAGCAAGTGTGTTATGAAGTGTTCCAAAGTGATAAGTTGAGACTGCTAGTACAGTTATTACAGATATATAAACCAAAAAGTGCCATGGTATTCTGTAACACTAAAAAACAAGTCGACGATTTAGTTAATGAACTAAATAGTGTAAATGTTGCTGCTATGGGTTTGCATGGTGACATGCGTCAAGAAATGCGAACAAGCATTATGAAGAGATTTAAGGAAAAGAAAACAACGATTTTAGTTGCGACTGATGTTGCCGCTAGAGGAATAGATGTTGATAATATTGATATTGTGTTCAACTTTGATATTCCCCAAGAACTAGAGTATTATGTACATCGTATTGGAAGAACAGGAAGAGCTGGAAAAAAGGGTGTAGCTGTTACTTTCTATAACCCTAAGCAACATCGTGCCCTTAAGGATATTGAAAGAATTGCAAAGTGTGTTATTGAAAAGCAACCACTACCTACCAAGGATGATTTGCATTCATTAGTTTATGATCAATTATTAGCGACCATCATGCAATGGAAATATGTATCAACCAATACTAACGAAGTGTTAGAAAGCCTATATGAAGCTGGATACACAGATATTGATGTTACTAAGGCTCTTGTGAATAAGTTCATTGCAGAAAACAGTTATAAAGCGTTGGATGCTCCATTAAAAACTACAGCAAAAGAAAAGAAGAAAAATGTCGAAAAGTTTGTTAAAGTAGTTGTTGGAATAGGCAAAAAGCATGATGTTAATGCCGCTCATCTTATTAGCGCGATTGCACAGTGTTCAAGTGTAAGTGGAAAAGAAATTGGTAAGATTAAAATTGAGGAGAGAACTTCAATTGTTGAAATACCTGCTTCTAAGGAAAGAGAAGTTATCGCTTCTTTGTCTAAAACCAAAGTCAGAGGAAAAGATGTATTTGTGACAGCGACAAAAAGGTAGAGAGTGATTTTGATGAAGAGGGGAAACCCTCTTTTTTTGATGCTGTTATCAAAAGCATACTTATGTAGAAAAAAAAACTACTCGGTTGAGTAGTTTCGTAGTACTATTAGAGTTTGTTGGCTACAGGTCATAGTTACCTACCAACGACCTAACTTCCCTATAAGAAGTTTGGTTTGAAAGAAAATGTAGGCGATTATTTACTGTATCTGTCAATTAATTGAATTTCTTCTGCAGTAAAGGTGGTGTTATTGATTGACTCAATATTGTCAAGAATCTGTTGTGGTTTTGATGCTCCGATTACTACACTTGTAATACTATCATCTTTTAATACCCAACTTAGTGCCATTTGCGCTAGCGATTGATTGCGACTTTCAGCAATTTCATTTAATGCTTTAATCTTTTCAATAATCTCTGGAGTTACATTATTTTCTTTTAAGAAGCCACCAATCTTGCGAACTCTACTATCATCAGGAATACCGTTGAGGTAACGATTTGTCAATAAACCTTGCTCCAGGGGACTGAATATTATTAGACCCATACCGGCTTCCTTGGCGAATTCTTTGAGTCCGTCTTTCTCAATATGACGATCGAAAATAGAATACCTCACTTGATTTATAACAAATGGACATTTTAAGTCCTTCATTATTTCCATCGCTTTTTTCGTTGTCTTGGTGTCGTAATTTGAAATACCAGCATATAGGGCTTTACCACTGAAAACTGCTTGAGCCAATGCGCCCATAGTTTCCTCTAGTGGTGTATTTGGGTCCATACGATGATGGTAGAAAATATCAACATAGTCTAGCCCCATTCTTGCTAGGCTTTGATCTAAACTTGCCAACAAGTACTTTCTACTACCCCAATCTCCATAGGGGCCATTCCACATAGTGTATCCAGCTTTAGTACTAATGATTATTTCATCACGGTAGCCATTAAGAGTTGTCTTTAGAATTCTGCCGAAATTAATCTCGGCTTCACCAGGAACTGGTCCATAGTTATTAGCTAAATCAAAATGGGTAATACCATTATTGAAGGAGACTTCAATCATTTCTTTCATATTTTCGAGTGAATCGTACGTGCCAAAATTATGCCAAAGTCCCAATGAAACAGCAGGAAGTTTCAAGCCACTGTTTCCACTACGATTATAAATCATCTTCTTATACCTATCTTTATCCATTTGCTTTCCTCCTATATTTTATTATACTACTAAAATAGCGGAATGTTTTATGCGGTATTAAAAGATTGAGGGCAAAATGTGTCTTTTGAATGTCAGGACTGATTATATACAAGGTATTCTATCTTGGTTATCAATGCATGTGCGAGGTTTTTATAGACATATTCCATTTCATTTTTAAAACGTTATGCCCAAGAAGGTAATGAAGTGCTTGAACTGCGAAAGTTCAATATAGGAATAATGTAATTGCGTTTTTGTTGTAGAAGTTGATGATAACGAAATATTCGGTTCTTTGTTCAGAAAAAAAGAAAATGAACACCCAGTTAGAACTTGACTAGGTGTTTTTGCTGTTGTGTGTATACGTAGCGATGAATTATATGTTTTTGTATCAGTTTTATTGTTTCCGTTGCACATTTGCTTCGATTGCTAATGAACTCGATTTTAAAAGTTCAGTTGTGATATTCGTTGTAAGAACTTTCATTCATTTGTAAATTATGAAAATTTATGAAAACAGCGTCTTCGTATTGAAAGAATAACTTAATGCTTAAACATAGTATTGCTAATTCTTTTAAAATAGCAGGGTTAATATCGATAGGCCAATAACGTTACTACAATAGTGTAAATGGTATGAAAATATATGAAATAATTTGAAAACCCTATTGTAAAACTATTTTTAATAGGGTATTATTAGATAAATTTAAATGAAATTTATGATGGGGGTTGAAACGATGGCATTTTATAAGGAAAAAATAGAAATTGCATATGATGCGCTTGAACAAGAACAAATCTCAATGTGGATAGTAGCGGGTCAAGAATCTGCAACAAACTCTGAACCAATTCTGTCGGTAATGTCTGATGCTGAGTTCATTGGTTGTACAGCCTTAATCTTTACTGATAACCGTAAAGCTGCGGCAATTTGCACGCCAATTGATTATAACGGCTATGTACACCATGGAGTGTTTGACGAAGTAATTGCTTTCCCAGTATCTTTTGTTGATTCAGTTGCTGAATACATTAAAAGATGTAACCCTAAAAAAATCGCCCTTAATTACTCCTTAAATAATCCAGCTTGTGATGGATTAACGGTGGGGATGTATCGTTTGTTACAGAGCGCATTTGCTAAAGCCGGTTATGGTGGCGAAGTAGTTTCGGCTCAACCTATTGTTAATATGGTTAGAGGGATTAAACTTGATTTCGAAATCGAGAGCATTCGTAAAGCTTGTTTAGCTGCTGAAGAAATATATAACGAAGCAAAAACTTTTATCAAAGCAGGTATGAATTGCACTGATGTGTATGCTTTCTTCCAACAAAAGGCTGACGAAAGGGGCTATGGTTATTCTTGGCCAAAGTCATTCAACCCTGGGGTGTTTAGTGGTTATGGCTGCCCGGGTGGGCATATGGGTGCACCTGATTTTCCAATCTCTGCAGGGGATGTGGTCAATATTGATTTTGGCGTCGTTGTAGATGGCTATGGTTGTGATTTACAGCGGATGTATTACGTGCTAAAAGAAGGAGAAACTGATGCTCCTGAGGAAATAAAGTCCGCTTTCTATGCGGTTAGGGATGCAATCCAATTGGCTGCTAAGCATTTAAAACCAGGTGTTACTGGTCTAGAAATAGATACCATTGCCAGACAATATATAACGTCAAAAGGTTATCCGGACTGGAATGCTGCTTTGGGCCATCAGATGGGCAAAGTAGCACATGATGGCGGGCCTAGTTTAGCACCAGAGAAACCGCGTTATAATCGTGATGACATTATTAGGACACCTTTACACGAGGGTTATGTCTTTACGTTAGAGCCAGGAGTTCCTACTAGTCGCGGTAGAATCGGTATTGAAGAGGATGTGGTTATTCGTAAAAATGGAGCGGAATTCATTGTTCCACCACAGATGGAATTGTATTTGATTTAACAAAAAGGAGGCAAACTCATGTTTAAATACATTTGCAAAAGGCTTGCCATAGGGCTAGTAACATTGTTTATACTTGCCACCGTTACCTTCTTCATGATGAAGGCGATACCGGGGAATCCTTTTTCACGAGAGAATAAACAAATATCTCCTCAAATTATGGAGAAATTGAACGAAAAATATGGATTTGATAAACCTGTATTCACCCAATATGTAATGTACTTACAGAGTGCACTTAAAGGTGATTTTGGGGTATCAATAAAGATTAAAGATATTACTGTAGCGTCGATAATTGCAAAAAGCGCTCCCGTAACAGCTCGTTTAGGAATTGTAGCCTTCTTTATTGCCCTAACTGTAGGTATTACATTGGGAATAGTATCAGCGCTGACAAAGAAGAGGTGGGTAAACAATGTCATTACCGTCTTTGCCACCTTAGGGGTAAGTATCCCTAGTTTCTTATTCGCAATATTGATGATGTATGTGCTAGGGGTGTTGCTAAAATTGTTCCCATTTGTGGGTCTTTCGACTCCTGCTCACTATGTTATGCCTGCGACAGCTTTGGCATTATACCCTATATCAATGATTACACGATTGACACGCAGTAGTCTAAGAGATGTTATGGATAAGGACTATATTACCTTAGCTAGATCAAAAGGGACAAGTGAATTATATGTAATCATTAAGCATGGACTAAAGAATGCTCTGTTACCAGTTATTACGTATTGTGGACCAATGTTTGCTGGTTTAGTTACTGGCAGTTTCGTAATAGAGAATTTGTTTTCAGTACCAGGTATTGGTGCCGAATTCGTTAGTAGTGTCTTAAATAGAGATTACACCTTAATCATGGGGTTAACAATTTTCTTAGGTGTAATTGTAATCGTAATGAATTTATTATCAGATATTGTCGTGGCTTTAGTTGATCCACGAATTAAGTTAGAAAAGAAGTAGGTGAAAGATATGAGTGAAAGTAAATATACACCCGATATGTTTGAACTACTTGATGAGAGTGAAAAGAACTCTGAGTTTATTGCGATTGAAAGTAAAACTTTTCTTCAAGATAGTTGGGGCCGTTTTAAGAAGAATAGGCTGGCTTTTACAGGCTTAATATTCATTGTTGTAATGGTTATTTCTGCGATATTTATTCCGATTTTTTCACCGTTTACTTATGAAATGCAAAACCTAGACTTGAGAAATGCCGGACCAAGTTTGCTGCATTTGTTTGGTACTGATAAGTTAGGGCGCGATATTTTGGTGAGAGTTATGTATGGAGCAAGAATATCTTTGTCGATAGGATTTGCTTCAGCATTGATTAACTTAGTTATTGGTATAGTTTATGGCGGAATCGCTGGGTATTTCGGTGGCAAAATTGATGCTGTAATGATGCGTGTTGTTGACATCATTTATTCGGTACCAAGTATGCTATACGTTATCTTGATTTTATTAGTATTTGGCAATAATCCGCTTAGTATGATAATGGGAATTTCGGTCACAGCTTGGGTGCAAATGGCAAGACAAGTTAGAACTCAAGTCATGTCATTAAAGGAAATGGAGTTTGCATTAGCGGCTGAGGTTATTGGGGCTAGTAAAACTCGTATTCTCTTTAAGCATTTGATTATTAATGCTATTGGCCCAATTATTGTCTGCTTGACTATGATGGTACCATCGGCGATTTTTACTGAAGCTTTCTTAAGCGTAGTGGGAATTGGGATAGTTCCACCTGAGGCTAGTTGGGGTTCATTGGCGAATGAGGCTAGATCATTACTATTTTCATATCCAATACAGATTATTTGGCCAACCTTGGCAATTTGTTTATCAATTCTATCTTTGAATTTTATTGGCGATGGAATTGGCGAAGCCTTTGAGGCAAAACGATAGGAGGAAGATGAACATGGCACTTTTAGAGGTCAAAAACTTAAGTACCCAGTTTAGAACAGAACAAGGTACAGTGCAAGCAGTACGAGATGTTTCATTTTCACTTAAACAAGGGGAGGTACTGGGGATCGTTGGAGAGTCTGGTTCTGGTAAAAGTGTTACGATGTTTTCCATTATGGGACTTTTAGCGGAAAACGGTTATATTGATGCCGGTGAGATTACTTTTAATGGAGTATCAATATCTCGTAGTAAAGGAATGTCCAAGAAAGAATATGATTCTAAAATGAATAGAATTAGAGGAAATGACATGGCGATGATTTTTCAAGATCCAATGACTTTCCTTAATCCAGTTTTGAAAATTGAAACGCAATTAATTGAACCTTTGTTGAACCATACTGATATGACTAGGGCAGAGGCAAAACAAAGAGCACTTGAATTAATGAAGCAGGTGGGAATACCCTCGCCAGAAAAAAGAATTAAACAATATCCATTTGAATTTTCAGGAGGTATGAGGCAAAGAATAGTAATTGCAATAGCGTTAGCTTGTAATCCGAAATTAATTATTGCGGATGAACCTACCACTGCTTTGGATGTTACTATCCAAGCGCAAGTGCTGGAGCTAATTGATTCCTTACGCGAAACCTTAGATTCTTCTATTATCATGATTACACATGACTTAGGAGTAGTAGCAAAGTTATGCGACCGCTTGGCGATTATGTATGGTGGAAAGATTGTGGAAACAGGCACAGACAAAGAAATATTCTATGAGCCAAAACATCCATATACTATTGGCTTATTGAGTTGTATTGCTAATCCTGAAGACGATGATGCAAAAGATTTGACGCCGATACCAGGTTCACCACCTGATTTGTTAAATCCACCAAAAGGCTGTCCATTTGTCGATCGCTGCGAAAAAGCGATGAAGATTTGTAAAGATAACATGCCTGAAGAAACAGTATTTAGCGAAACGCAAAGTTGCAACTGTTGGCTACATTTAAAGAAGGCGGTGAAATCATGAGCGAACCTATTATGAAAATTAGAGGTCTAAAAACCTACTTTGATGTGACGAAGGGCATATTTAGTAAAAAGCAGATAGTAAAAGCTGTGGATGATGTTGATTTTGATATTTACAAAGAAGAGACCTTTGGTTTAGTTGGAGAATCAGGTTGTGGTAAAAGCACTTTAGGTAGAACAATTGTCAAACTGTATAACCCTACTGCTGGATCTATTGAGTTTGATGGGGTTGATATTTCTAAACTTAGAGGAAAAAACCTAAAGGAATATCATAAAGATGTGCAAATGATTTTCCAGGATCCATATGCTTCATTGAACCCGCGAATGACAGTGGGTGAGATTATCAAGGAGCCGATGGTTATCCATGATATATATGAGAGCGACAAAGAGCGTGAAGACAAAGTGGTTGAATTACTACGAATTGTAGGTTTAAAACCTGACCATATCCGTCGATACCCATTTGAATTCTCGGGTGGGCAACGACAAAGAATTGGAATTGCCCGTGCTTTGGCACTAAACCCTAAGTTTATTGTTTGCGATGAACCTATCTCAGCTTTAGATGTATCCATTCAAGCACAAGTAATAAATCTACTAGAGAATATTCAGAAAGATCTCGGTTTATCTTATTTATTTATAGCTCACGATTTGAGCATGGTTAAACACATTTCTGATCGTATTGGTGTTATGTATTTGGGGCACTTGGTAGAGTGTGGCCCTAGTAACGAGGTTTATCATCGCCCGTTACACCCGTATACAGTAGCGTTGTTGTCTGCGATCCCAATACCGGATCCTAATATAGCGAAAGCAAAAGCAAGAATAGTTTTGGAGGGGGAAATTCCGAGCCCTATCAATCCTCCAAGCGGATGCGTGTTTAGCACTCGTTGCCCTAAAGCGACTGAAAGATGCCATAAAGAGGCACCTAATGCAGTGCAAGTTGGTAACAGACAAGTTTCATGTTTTTTATACGAGAAATAAAGGAGGGAAAATATGAAAAATGCATTAAAGAAAGTTCTATTATTGTCCTTAGTTGTACTTATGTCATTAGGTCTAGTGGCTTGTGGAACTCCAGAAAGAGGACCACAAAAATTAACAGTAGCAATCGGTGGGGAACCACATCCGTTGGATCCTGCTATCGCTTCTGATAGTGTATCAATGGCAATTTTGCAACAAATGTATTACACGTTGTTCGAAATTGATGAGAGTGGTAATTTAATCAACGAAGCATGCGAATCATATGAAGTTAGCCCAGATGGTTTAGTTTACACTTTCAAACTCAGAGCAGGTAATATGTGGAGTGATGGTACTCCAGTAACTGCTGAACACTATGTATTCGGTGCAAAACGTTCAGTAGGTATGGGATCAGCTGATTCCTATTATTCTTACTTCATTACAGACTATGTTTTGAATGCTAAGAAATATGAAGGTAAAGACATTGCAGATATGACCGATATCGGTATCGAAGTAGTTGATGATTCAACATTCAAAATTACTTTGACTGCACCTGTGCCTTTCTATCCTTCACTAATGATTTCTGGTGTTTTCTTCCCATTACGTCCAGACTTTGCTAAAGAGCATGAAAGTACTTGGGGAAATGGACTAGACGTTCCAGTGAATGGACCATTCGTTCCTACTAAGATTAATAGTAAGGAAGAATATGTTTTCAAACCAAACGAACACTTCATCAATAAAGATAAAGTTTCCTTGGAAGAATTAGTAATTAAAGTTATGCCAGATATGGATGCACAAAGAATGGCATTCGAAAGTGGCGAAATTGATATCGCACTTTCAATTAATGACTCAGTCGTTGTTGAATATGATGGCAAACCTGAATTAGTAATGACTAATCAGATTATTAACTACTACATGCTTATGAACAGTGCTGACTTTACTACAGCAAAAGCACTTCAAGATGTCAAAGTTAGAAGAGCAATCCAATTAGGTATTAACCGTGAAGCAATCGTAACTGCGATGAATGCTGGAGGAAAATACTATCCTCTATATGGTTATGTTCCTAAAGGTTTAGCTGGTTTAAAGGATGATTTCCGAAGCGAACAAGATGCTGCAGATCAATTAGTTTACTTCAATCAAGAAGAAGCAAAACAATTATTAGCAGATGCTGGCTACAAAGCTGGCGACATCAAGTTAGTTTATTACTATAACACTAATACTATGCATGATACTGTAGCACAAGTTATGCAAAGTCAATTAGCTGAAATTGGTATTGAAGTAACTCTAAAGACAGGCGAACTTCGTACTTTCTTTGCTGACCGTGATGAAAACGGTGCTTATGAATTAGCACGTGGCGCTATGTCTGCTGATTACATGGATCCAACTACATTCCTAGATATGTTAACTAGTTGGGCTCAACAAAAACCAGTTATCAATGATGCAACTTATGATGGGTTTATTAAAGCAGCAGCAGCTGAAAAAGATCCTGCAAAACGCATGGAAATTCTTCACCAAGCTGAAAACTATCTTGTAAAAGAAATGGCTTATGTAACTCCATTATTTGGTTATGGTAATGCATACCTAGTTAAAAAAGGTATTACTGGTGTTGGATATGACCCATCTGGTCATACTAAGTTTGCTTACACAAAAATGCCTTAATAGTTAAGAAGGTTATTAATGGTGTCTTGGTATTTTTGCCAAGACACCATACTTAAATTAGTAAAAGGGGTAGCAAAATGAAACTAAATGAAGAAAAACTACCGATTATATATCGAGTAATGAATGAAAAGAATATTGATGCGTGGTTGATTACTGGACGTGAGAGTATCATGAAAAGTGAACCGGTGTTGCCAGTGTTAGGTGACATAGCTTTTATTATTGCCACTACCATCATTTTCTTAAAAGAAGGCAAATGTCTTGCGATCGTTTCTCCTTTGGATGTTGAAGGATATAAACTTATCAAGGGTATTGATGAGGTATATGAGTATACTTCGACCATGGAAGAAACAATAGCTGAAGTATTGAAAAAGATTCAACCAAAAAGCATTGCGCTTAATTACAGCAGCAATGATTCAAGTAGTGATGGTTTGAGCGTTGGGATGCATATGATGTTAGAGAAAGTATTTAAAGAAATCGACTATAACGGTGAAATTGTCAGTGCTTTCGATATCATTAGCAAAGTTAGAGGAATCAAAACTCCTTCACAAATTGCTAAGATAAAACACTGTGTGATTAAGGCTGATGAATACTTACGCAAGGTTCCCTCTATTTGCAAGGAAGGGACAACTTCTTTAGATATCTTCAATTTTCTTCATGAAATAGCCTATAGCGAAGGATATGGGATGAGTTGGGTTGATTCCCAATGCCCTGGAGTAAATGTCGACCCTAATGTTCCTTCTGGCCATATGGGAATAATTGAAACCCCGATTGTGAAAGGTTATTTAATAAACATTGATTATGGAGTAAGCAAAGATGGCTATTGTAGTGATATTCAAAGAATGTATTATGTCTTAAAGGATGATGAGGATGATGCTCCCGAAGATGTTAAAAGAGCTTTCTATGTAGTTAGAGATGCTACTAGAGCTGCTAAGGAGTTTATGAAACCAGGAGTTACTGGCTTTCAAGTAGACCAGATAGCTAGACACATGATAGTTGATGAAGGTTTTGATTCATGGAATGCTGCTTTAGGGCATCAAGTAGGGCATGTTACTCATGATGGTGGAACTATCTTAGCAAATCGTAGGCCGCGTTACAATCGCCCAGAATTAATTGATACTCCTTTAGATGCGGGTAATGTCTTTACTGTTGAGCCTGGCATTGAGATTGCTCAAGGAAGAATAGGTCTAGAGGAAGATGTTGTTATAACAGAAACTGGTTGTGAGTGGTTGCTAGAACCACAAGAAGAATTAATACTTATTAGAATTTAACCATCGAGTGAGCCATCACTCGATTTGGCATAGGAAAGGGGATATATATGCAAGTTAGAAGTCTAAAAGAACAGTATAAGATAATTGATGAAATTCTAAAAGCTAGACTGGATACAGTTTTGCAGCCACTGATGGCTGAATGTGGTATTGACACCTGGGTCATCGCAGCGAAAGAATACAATGAAGACCCATTGTTCAAAATTCTAACACCAGCAGGTTTTCCAACGGCCCGTAGACTAAGTATTCTTGTGTTTCACAATAACGATACAAGTGTCGACAAATATTGCGTTAACCTAAATTACCCAGAACTAAGTAAATACTACACTTTGTCGTGGGATCCCAAAACCGAAACCCAGATGGAAGCATTGGGAAAACTGCTTGCTAGACTAAACCCTAAGACCATTGGCCTAAACTATTCGGATGAATTTGCCTATTGCGATGGTATGACCGTTGGAATATTGGAGATGTTTAAGAAAGAACTTCCTAAGGAAATAGTAGAAAAGTTTGTAAGTGCTGATGTATTAGGAGTACGTTATCTAGAAACTCGTACTGATTTGGAATTGGATTATTATAGTGAGGTAATGGCTGTGGCGATGGATGTAATTACTGAAGCATATTCGCGCCAAGTTATTACACCTGGTGTTACAACATGCAGCGATGTGGAATGGTTTATGAAACAAAAAACCAACGATTTGGGATTGACATATTGGTTTGAACCTACCATTGATGTTCAACGCCCTAGTGGAATGTTTAGTGGCGACGAGGTAATTTTGCCAGGTGATATGATTCATTGCGATTATGGGCTTGTTTATCTTGGCCTGTGTACTGATACTCAACGTTTAGGTTATGTACTAAAAGATGATGAAAAAGAGGTACCTGAATTTCTTGTTGCAGGTATGGAAGAGAACAATAGATTTCAAGACATAGTATGTTCCAAATATATTGTTGGTAATACTGGTAATGATGTATTTACCCAATCAATAGCGCAAGCAAAAGATGAGGGCATCCAAGCAATGTTGTATACACATCCTTTAGGAAACCATGGCCATGCGGCTGGACCTACGATTGGTTTATTTACCAATCAAAACCCAATTCCTGTTAAAGGTGATGTTCAGGTAAATGATCGGACTTGTTATGCACTGGAACTAAATACTGCTCGCGATTTAGTTGGTTATGAGAAAACTGTCTGGTTTTATACTGAAGAGAGTGTTGCTTTTGTCGATGGCCAAGTAAGATACTTAGCTAGTGGCAGAGAGAAGATTATGGTTATCTAGAAAAGAGGAAATAGTATGGATTTTGATATAACAAAAGCACATTGTAAATTTTTTGACGATATTTGTAAGATACCACATGGTTCAAAAAATGAGAAAGAACTGAGTAATTATTTAGTTGATTTTGCTAAAACTAGAAATCTCAGGTATATCCAAGATGAATTATGGAATGTAATTATCTATAAAGATGCAACCGTTGGTTATGAAACAGCAAAACCTTTGATGATTCAAGCCCATATTGATATGGTTTGTGAGAAGAATAAATCTTCTAGTCATGATTTTGAAAAGGATGCTTTGGAATTAATTGTTGAAGATGGCATTCTGAAAGCTAATGGCACTACTTTAGGTGCTGATGATGGTGTTGGAGTTGCCTATATGTTGGCAATTCTTGCTGATGATAGTTTAGTTCACCCTCCTTTGGAGTGTGTATTTACCACACAAGAAGAAATTGGCCTAATTGGTGCTATTGCGCTAAAACCAGAGTACATTAATGCTCGCAGAATGATTTCTCTTGATGGTGGAGGAGAAACTAACACAATGCTTAGTTCTGCAGGTGGTTGTAGAGTAGTTGTCACCAAAAAAATGATTTATGAAGATAACACTGATGCAACTTACCATTTAGCAGTCCGTGGCCTAAGTGGTGGTCACAGTGGTGGGGAAATCCATAAGGAAAAAGGTAATGCAAACAAATTGATGGCTAGACTAATAAAAGAGGCGATGATAGCAAAAAATGATATTCGTTTAGTCAGTATTAATGGTGGCTTAAAGGATAATGCAATTCCTAGAGAATGTGATGCTATTATTGCTTCAAAAGTTGGCAAGGAAAAGTTAGCAAAAGCGTTCAATAAAACAGCTGGCGATATAAAGGGTGAATTGGAGTTTAGTGATGCTGGTTTCTACATCGAATTTGATGAAGTAGTAAAAGTTACTCAATGCATGGATAAAACTACAACCGATGAAATAATTAATTTCATTTACTTAGTACCAAATGGCTTTAGGGCTCGCTCCATGGCAATTGAGGGGTTAACCCTTACTTCCTTAAATTTGGGGGTTATTACAACTGAATGCGACACAATTAACTGCTATTTTGCAATTAGATCAGCAATTGAATCCGCAGTACATGATTTAGTGAATCAAGTAACTACCGTAGCTACACTTGCTAGTGCTAGTTATGTCATTGACTCACGCTACCCAGGTTGGAATTATTCACCAGAATCAGAATTAAGAGACATTATGCAGAAATGTGTTCATGAACAATATGGAAAGGACTTAGACTTGATTGCTGCTCATGGAGGTTGTGAATGCGGAGTCTTTAAAGCAATGCATCCCGATATGGATATTATCATGGTAGGTCCAGTTTCCAAGTATATTCATACTCCAGATGAGCAGTTAGATTTAGCTTCATTTGATAGAGCATATGCACTATTGACAAGTATAGTAACAGGCAATTTGTAGGAGGTAACTATATGGAAAAAGGTTTAGTAATTATTTTGAGTGGCGCAAGTTCGGTCGGAAAAGGAAAAGTGCGCGAAGCGTTAATGAAAGATGAAGAATTGAAGTTGTTCTACTCTATTTCAGTGACCACTCGACCACAAAAAGAAAATGAAATTGATGGTAAGGATTATTACTTCGTTTCTCATAAGAGTTTTGCTGAAGCGGTTCGAAACAAAGAACTGTTAGAGTATACGGAGTTCAATGGTTATTACTATGGAACTCCAAGAAATCAGGTCGAATTCTTAATGAATCAAGGCAAGAATGTGCTTATAGAAGTTGAGGCCCAAGGTGTTGGTCCAATCAAACTTAATATTCCAAATGCGATTGCGTTTTTCATTATTCCGAATTCGATTGAAGAATTGGAAAAACAAATTAGCATTATCTATAAAGATGATAAATCATCCATTGAAAACAGACTGAATAAAGCAAAAATGGATATGGAATTAGCGCCATTATTTACCAATACTGTTTCCAATGCAGATGTTGATAAAGCTATTGAGGAAATAAAAGCGGTTATCATGAAAGAAATAGCAAAGAGGGACTAAGATGAAAGAAATTGAAAGGAAGAAATATGCTGAATTATTAGTTAAGATTGGCATAAACCTACAACCTGGACAAGTACTAGTATTACAGACAAATACTGATGGGATGGAATTAGCAAGGGCTGTTACGGAAGCGGCATTTGTAGCGGGGGCTAAAGATGTAATTGTTCATATTGAAGATGCGGATATTAGAAGACTTAGGGCGAAGTATGTTGATATTGAAACCTTAAGAGAAGTTCCAGAGTGGAAGAAAGAGTCACTTGATTACTATTTTAGGCAAAAGGGTTGTCAACTTGGAATAATGGGAACCTATCCAACTCTGTTTGATGGCATTGACAATGAGAAAGTAATGACCTTGTCTGTTGCTGAAAATGAACTGAGAAATGTCGTCCGCCATCACATTCATAATGGGAATATTCAATGGAATGGTAATGTACATGCTAACAAGGATTGGGCTAAAAAGGTTTACCCCGAGTTGCCAGAGGATGAGGCGTATACTAAACTAGAAGATGCACTATTGACCATGGTCAGGGTTAAGGATGTTGACGATCCTATTAAGGCCTGGGCTGATCATTGTGAACGTTTAGCTAAAATCAGTGATAAGTTGAATAGTTACAACTTTGATTTTGTTCATATCACTACTGGCATCGGAACTGATATTAAGATTCGTTTAGCTAAAAACCATATTTGGGGCAGTGCAGGGCAAACAGGTGCGGAGACTGGGTTACCTGTTTACATTGCGAATATTCCTACTGAAGAAATCTATACTGACCCGGATCGCCGTTATGTGGATGGGGTAGCAGTAGCAGCGTTACCATTGATGTTAAATGGTAAGTTAATTGAAGATTTCTCGATTACTTTTAAAGATGGTTTAGCAGTTGAGTGTGAAGCAAGGACTAATGAAGATGTGCTTAAGGAAGCATTATTCAAAGATGATTGTACTCGTCGTTTAGGTGAAGTAGCTTTTGTCAGCAAACATTCACCAATTAGACAAATGGGAAGAGTATTCTACAATACCTTGCTTGATGAAAATGCGGCTAGTCATTTAGCCTTTGGAACTAGTTTTCCAAGTTGTGTCAAGGGAGCGGCGACGATGACGACTGAGGAATTGCTTGAACACGGAATTAATGTGGCAAGTTGCCATACTGACTTTATGATTGGGACTGATGATATGAAAGCAGTTGGAACTACTTTCGATGGTACGGAAGTTGTAATTATGGATGATGGAGATTTTGTTATTTAATATTTGTTATGAAAGTGAAGAGGGAATATGAGGAAAATATCAACAACTAGGATGCTTGTAATCGTGGGTCTTTATTCGTTATTTGCGAATTTTGCTCACCCCATTACACCAACAGTCATTCAGAATTTGGGGTTACATGATTATATGTTCGGAGTGGCTTTTGCAGCTATGTCTTTGACTAATTTTTTATTCTCACCATTCTGGGGAAAACTATCTACCCGCTATGGTAGCGCCAAGGTAGCTAGCTTCTGTTTTGTTGGTTATGGTATTGGTCAGTTTATGTTCATGGTAGCAACTACCGAGTTTACTATTGTTTTAGCTCGTTTAGTTTCAGGTTTGTTTACTGGTGGGGTAATGGTAAACCAATTAATTTACTTGATGGAAAATAGCCCCTTAGACAAAAGAGCACAAAATCTAGCGTACAATGCCACCATTATGGCTGTAGTAAGTGCCTTTGGCTTTCTGGTAGGTGGCTATCTTGGTGATATTTCCATTGAGTTAGCATTTATGGCGCAAGTTATTGGGTTAGTTGCAGTTGGCTTTATAAACTGGCTGGCGTTAGCAGATAAAGAAGCAGAAAGTGTCGAACCATTTGCTGAAATTATCAAGCAATCAAACCCATTCAAAGTAGTTGTAGACGCTAAACACTTAATCAATTCATTTTTGATTGTGTTCTTTATTGTAACGATTACCACTAGTTTCGCTAGTACCTGTTATGAACAGTGTTTTAATTATTTCATTAAAGATCAATACAACTTTCCTCCTTCATATAATGGTTTATTAAAGGCGGTAGTTGGCTTTATTACTTTAGCTGCTAACTCCACGATTTGTATGTGGTTGCTTAGGAAAACAGACATAAAAAAGTCACTAGTATATGTACTTGTGGTTTGTTTTGCGATGATGGTTTCAATAGTATTAGTTCAAGATATGTTTACGTTTATTGTAATAAATGTAGTCTTCTTTGGATTCAATGCGGTATACTTACCACTAATACAAGCGGTCTTGGCAGAGATATCCAAAAAAGACAGCGGAGTCTTAGTAGGGCTGTTTAACTCCATGCGCTCCTTAGGAATGGTGCTAGGCTCGTTATTTGCTGGTTTTATTTATGCAGTAGGTCCTAGAATGTCATTTGTATCGGCAGCAATAGCTTTTGCAATAGCAATTGTTGCAGCTTACATAAACTATCGACAATCAAAGCGAACAGAAATTGATTTGTCATAATCAAGCGCAGATTTGCGCTTTTTTACATGTATAGCTGAATAGTTTTACAATTTTTGTTGTAAAAATATCATATTGCCTGTATCAAGTACAGTATCTCTAAAGTTATCGTTTCGTAGTGAAAACAGTGCTTATTGCAAATGCGAATCTTTTTAATAGTCAGTAACTATGTGTTTTGTTTTTTCTGCTATAATGTAATTGTTGATTAAGGAGGGTGGCATATGGCAGAACTACTTAGCATGGAAATAACAAATAACGACTGTGATTTTGAGCGTATTGGCAGATTTCAAAACAAAATGTTTCAGCGAAAGGCTACCATCTGTCCTCAGCGGGCAGAGATTTTTACTGCTTGTTATCAAAAAAATGAAGATAAACCAATCATAATTAGAAAAGCATTAGCCTTTAAAGAAGTATTGGAGAATATGGATATATACGTTGAGGAAGACTCATTGATTTTGGGTAATCAAGCTAGCAAAAACTTTGCTGCTCCAGTTTTTCCTGAATACTCTTTTGAATGGGTAATTAGTGAACTTGATAGTTTTGCCAATAGAAGTGGCGATGCTTTTTTTATTGACGACGATGTTAAGAATAGACTAAGAAAATTACAAAGCTACTGGAAAGGAAAAACGCATCAAGATGAAGTGCTAGCAAACCTCAGCGAAACCAACTTTTTAGCTGAGAAACAAGAAGTGTTACACCGAGGCGGAATTTCCATGTCAGGGGATGGTCATATTGTTCCAAATCACAAAGATGTGCTAGAAAAAGGCTTTGTCGGACTTAAAAAAGAAGCTTATCGTTACTTAGCGGAAACTGAAAATTTGCAGGTTGAACAAATTGATTTCTATAATGCTGTAATTATTGTGATGGAAGGTGCAATTAGCTATTGCAAGCGATTTGCTCTTTTATGCCATGAAACCGCAAATAAGACAAGCGATTCAAAACGTAAGCAAGAATTGAGTGATCTAGCAGTAGTATTTGAACACATTGCTACTGGAACTGCTAACAGTTTTTATGAAGCTGTTGAGGTAGTGTATTTAGTGCATTTATTAATGATGATTGAAAGCAATGGCCATTCTTTCTCTTTTGGTCGCTATGACCAATATATGTATCCATACTATGTGAAAGATATCAAAAGTGGGAAGTTATCAAAAGAAAAGGCGCTGGAAATAATAACTCACTTCTTTATTATGAGCAACAGTTTGAACAAAATTAGACCGTGGGGCCATACCCAGTATAGCGGTGGCTATCCTTTGTATTCCAACCTAATGGTAGGGGGTTGTACTTATGAAGGTGCTGATGCTTCAAACGATATATCTTATCTATGTCTAGAAGCAATGTCATTATCTAGTTTGCCAGAACCGAATCTCAGTTTGAGATTTAATGAGTTCACACCTCATGGCTTAATGAAAACAGCAGCAAAATTGATACGCAAAGGTTTTGGAATGCCCTCGATTTTTGCTGATGATGTCTGCATTACTGCGATGATGACTTTAGGCCTAGATATAGAAACAGCGCGCGACTATTGCTCCATTGGTTGTGTGGAGATAGGAATCCCTGGTAAATGGGGTCATCGGGCGACGGGAATGACTTACGTTAACTTTGGTAAGTTAATTGAACTAGTAATGCATAATGGGCAAGACCCAGTAAGCAAGGTTCAACTAGTTAAGTTAAATGGTAAAAGTGGTTCGAGCATTGAATATAAATCTTACGATGAAGTTTTTGCTGCTTGGGAAACCTTGTTGGAGTACTATTCTAATTTAGCGATAGATTGTGATTTGGTATGTGATAGATCGTTAAAATATCATGATGTTGACCCATTTGCCTCAAGTACAATAGATTGTTGTTTGAAAAGAGGTAAAACACTAAAAAATGGTGGCAGTGAATATGATTTTGTGAGTTCCAGCAACATAGGGCCATCAGTGGTAGCGGATTCATTAGCCGCAATAAAGAAACTCGTTTTTGAGGATAAGGTAATAACAATACAACAATTACAGGCGGCACTAGATACAAATTTTGATGGTTTGGATGGCCTAAGAGTGCGTAATTTATGTTCGAAAGCACCAAAGTTTGGCAATGATGATGATTATGTTGATGAAATAGCTGTTTCAGTCTATGAATCATACTTAAAACTGCTTCCTAGTTTCAAAACAGATAGAGATGGAAAAGGACCATTTGGTTGTGGCTATACCATGTCAACCAGTAATATTACATCCTACGTTCCAAATGGCTTTGCAGTTGGCGCTACACCAGATGGTCGTTTTGCTACCAAACCGTTGAATGAGGGAGGGTCTCCTTGTTTAGGAGCCGATAAAAATGGGCCTACAGCAGTCATTAATTCAATGTCCAAACTACCTAATGATA
>JGI994J12354_10001852_pt1 | contig 21194 bp, 13 predicted proteins | sample IntmicLarv3ML3BL_FD_12354 | JGI IMG/M metagenome (IMG submission 12354) | reverse complement strand
TGCGGATATCGGCGCGGGCACAGGAAAATTTACAGCGCTGCTGGCGAACAAAGGCCTGCCCATATTCGCTGTAGAGCCGAACGACGACATGCGCGAGCAGCTTGCGACCGTGCTATCGCCCTATCCGAACGCGAAGATTATTGCAGGCACGGCGGAAGCCACGACCTTGCCTGACCATAGCGTGGATGTGATCACCTGCGCGCAGGCGCTGCACTGGTTTGACCCGGATGGGTTTCGGCAGGAATGCAGGCGTATCGGCAAGCCGGGTTGCGTCGTAGTTGCGGTTTTCAATAAAGACAAAGTGCCGGGCGACAGCGGCATTGCGTATAGCAAATCATCAACGGATGTGTTTTTTGAGAACCCGGCCTTGCAGCAATTTTCCAGCCAAATCGCTTATACAAAGGAAATGTGGCTGACTTATATGATGAGCCATTCGCATAGTCCGCTGCCCTCCGACCCGGCGTATGCCGCGCACATGGAGAACGCGAACGCGATATTTGACCGCGAAAGCGTTGACGGCGTGTATTTGATGGATGTTACAACAATAGTATACAGTGAGCGATTTGAAGAAATTTGCGGAGGATAAGCGATGAACACCGAGCTTTTTTCAGGCAAGGCGGAGGCCTATGCAAAGGCGCGCCCGGGGTATCCCGCAGCGGCGGTTGATTACATCATCAGCCTTGCGCCGCAGGGTGCCGTGTTTGCGGATATCGGCGCGGGGACAGGAAAATTCACGGAGTTGCTGGCGAACAAAGGCCTGCCTATATTTGCTGTGGAGCCAAACGCCGACATGCGCGAACAGCTTGCGGTCACGTTGGCGCCATATTCAAATGCGAAGATTTTTGCAGGCGCGGCAGAGGTCACAACTTTGCCCAATCACAGCGTGGATATCATCACCTGCGCGCAGGCACTGCACTGGTTTGACCTTGATACGTTCCCGCAGGAATGCAGGCGCATCGGCAAGCCCGGCTGCATCCTTGTCTCCATTTACAACAAAACGCCGGGCGGCAGCGGCATTGCGCACAGCAAATTATCAGCAGAGATGTTTTTCAAAAACCCGGCGATTCGGGAGTTCCCCAACCCGATATTTTATACGCGGGAAAACTGGCTAGCCTACATGACGTCGCATTCAAATAACCCGCTGCCGTCCGACCCGGCATATGCCGCGCACATGGAGAAAATGAACGCGGTATTTGACCGCGAACAGGTTGACGGGCTGCTGCGGCGCGACGTCGTGACAATTGTGTACAGCGAGCGCATAGAATAAAGGAATAGCTTTTTGGGAGTAAATATGCTCCCAAAAGTTTCGCCCAAACAGTTGAATGATTGAACAATTAATGATAGATAGAGGAGAATTTTATGAAGAACTCGCACAAATTACAAGACCTTGGCTGCACACATGACCACTCGCATGAGCATGAGCATGACCACAGCCATGGCACAAATGAGAGCGCAAAGTGGAAGATCATCCAGATGGCAGCGGGCGCTGTTTTGCTGGCGGCGGGCCTGCTGGCGGAGCACGTCTTTGCGGTGAATGAGTACATTCCTGCGGTGATTTTTGTGCTGGCGTATCTGTTGCTGGGCGCGGAAATTCTGCTGCGGGCGGGCAAAAATATCTTGCGGGGCAAGGTGTTTGACGAGCACTTTTTGATGGCGATTGCCACCATCGGAGCCTTTGCCATTGGCGAGTTTGCCGAGGCTGCGGGCGTGATGCTGTTCTATCAGATGGGTGAATTTTTTCAGGATTTGGCGGTGCGGAAATCCAGAGCGTCTATTGCTGGATTGATGGACATCCGACCGGATTATGCGAACTTGAAGCGCGAGAATGGTATCACTGTGGTTGCGCCTGAAGCTGTACAAATCGGCGATGTGATTATCGTGAAGCCGGGCGAAAAAATCCCGCTCGATGGCGTTGTGATGGAGGGGGATTCCATGCTGGACACGGCGGCAATCACGGGCGAATCGGTTCCCCGCCGGGCTGCCGTGGGCGACCGCGTACTCTCCGGCTGCGTCAATCAAAACGGCCTGCTGACAGTCGAGGTCACGCAGACATTCGGGGAATCCACGGCATCGAAAATCCTTGAGCTCACGGAAAATGCCGCCGCAAAAAAGGCCCCCGCCGAGCATTTTATCACGTCATTCGCGCGGTATTATACGCCGATTGTGGTGGGGCTTGCGGTGCTGCTTGCGGTGCTGCCGCCGCTGATTTTGCAGGGGCAGTGGGCCGATTGGCTTGGGCGGGCGCTGATTTTCCTCGTGATTTCCTGCCCGTGCGCGCTGGTGATTTCCATCCCGCTGGGCTATTTCGGCGGGATCGGCGGGGCCTCGCGAAAAGGGATTTTGGTCAAGGGCGGCAATTATCTGGAGGCGCTGAATCACCTTGATACCGTGGTGTTTGACAAGACGGGCACGCTCACAAAAGGCGTGTTCCGCGTGACAGAACTCCGCCCCGCCAACGGCTTCAGCAGCGAAAAATTGCTGCAGGCGGCGGCCCGCGCCGAGGCGTTTTCGAACCACCCCATCGCGCTGTCGATTCGCCAAGCGTACGAGGCGCAGGGCGGCATATATGCCGAAAAAGAAAATAGTTCTGATTACAGCGAAATCGCGGGGAAAGGCGTTCGCGTCAATTTTGGCGGGACGATTATTCTTGCGGGGAATCAAAAATTGTTGACGCAGGCGGGTATTTTGATGGAAGAAACGCCGGGCGCGCAATCAATTGGCACAAAAATTGATGTTGCGGTGGGCGGCGTGTTTGCGGGGTGCATTGTGATAGCGGACGAGGTGAAGCCGGATAGCCGTGCGGCGATTGCCGCGCTGAAGGCGTGCGGCGTGCGGCAGGTCATCATGCTCACCGGCGACAACGCGCAGACGGCGGAGGCCGTTGCCGCCGCGCTCGGAATTGACGAGGTGCACAGCGGCCTGCTGCCCCACGAAAAAGCGGCGCAATTTGAACGGTTGCAGGCGCAATTAGAAGCCGAAACGCGCGGGAAAAAGCAGAAGAAATTGGCCTTTGCGGGCGACGGCGTGAACGATGCGCCGGTGCTCGCGATGGCGGATGTGGGCATCGCGATGGGCGGGCTCGGCTCCGACGCAGCGATTGAAGCGGCGGACGTTGTGCTGATGACCGACGAGCCGATGAAGCTCGTGCAGGCGATCGATATGGCGCGGTTCACAAAGCGCATCGTGTGGCAAAATATCATCTTCGCGCTGGGTGTCAAGGTCATCTTTTTGCTGCTGGGCGCGTTGGGTTTTGCCAACATGTGGGCCGCCATTTTTGCCGATGTGGGCGTGGCGCTGCTGGCAATTTTGAATGCCACGCGCGTGATAAAGCGATGAAATACGATGAGCTTCGCATAATAATCTTGCAAAACGCGGTAAAGTGTGATAAAATACAGGGGCGATAACGCAGCAAAAAACACATCATTTGGAGTGAAAATTTGTCATGAAAAAACACAGTTTGGAACCCATGGCGCAGTTTTTCAACAGCCGCGCCGAGGCCTACGATGAGGTGCACACCTCGCACATTGACGGCGGGCGGGCAAGCAAGGATATCGTTGCGGGGCTGCTGCCGGAGGGCACGCGGCGCATTCTCGACCTGGGTGTGGGCACCGGGCTTGAGCTGGAGGCCGTGTTTATGCGGTTCCCGGAGGCCCGCGTCACCGGCATCGATATGGCGGAGGACATGCTGCAAAAGCTCCGCGAACGGTTTCCCGGAAAAGAAATGGAGCTGGTCTGCGGCAGTTATTTGGACCTGGACTTCGGCGCGGCGCAATATGACGCCGTGATTTCCGTGATGAGCCTGCACCATCTGCTGCCCGCGCAAAAGCGGCTCTTGTTTGAACGGGTGCGCAAAAGCCTTGTGCCGGGCGGGGTGTTCCTCAACTGCGATTATTTCGCGCCCTCCCGCGTGTATGAGCTGCGCCGCCGCGCCATGCTTTGGGCGATGCGCGCACAACCCGGCAGCGTGCATTTTGATATCCCGATGACGGCACGGCACGAGATGAATATTATGCGAAGTTCAGGTTTTTGCCACGTGGAAGACGTATGGAAGCAGGGGAATACGTGGGTGTTGGAAGCAAAAGCTGATCAGCAAGGCAAAACCCTGCGAAAATGACCTCAATTCAGAGCGTTTCAACTGCAAAATACAACAAAACACCCCCATAATTCAGCCGAACGCTTGCATTATGGGGGATTATTATGCGAAGTTGACCTTAAAACGTCACGCCCTCATCATTTGTTGCATTGCCGTCGCCGCTGAGCGGGATGGGTGTGCCGAGATATGTGGGCTCCGGATTTGCCATGCACTTGAAGTAATCCTTGAACCGTGCGAGGAATTCCCGCAGCGAGTTGCGCAGCTGCGAGGCGTAGGGGCGGTAATCGCTGGTGACGCCATAGGCCTCAAGACCGAGCTGGCGGGCGATATACAGCGCGCGGAACATGTGATACCGCTGGGTGACGATGATCACCTTTTTTGCGCGGAATACGTCGCGGGCGCGGTACATGGAATCGTAGGTCGAAAATCCCGCGTGGTCCATGAACACCGCCTCAGAGGGCACACCATGGTCCACGGCGTATTGCTTCATGGCGGCCACCTCGTCGTATTCCTCCTGGCCATGGTCGCCGCTCACGACGATCACAGGGGACGCGCCGTCTTGATAAAGCGAAACGCCCCGGCGGATGCGGTCCTCCAGCATGTGGCTCAGCGTGCCATCGGCCCAAACGCGTGCGCCCAGCACCAAAACGCAATCCACGCCCTGCAGCGCGGCGGCCTGCTGCGGAGAAATGATGTAATCGTCCTCTCCCTTTGCCATCAGCAAATTCACGCCCCCGGTGATGCCGCCGACCAACAGCACCGCGCACAAAAAGATAGCAAACGCGTGCCTCCGTTTGCGCCGTATGCGTTTTTCGTTGCGGGAGGTCATTGCGTTTGTCAGCGCCTTGCGGCTGCCGCCCTTTGGTACTTTTTGCGTGTATTTTCCCATGTTTTCACCCCTGATATCATACCTTTTGCAATGCAGTTATTCGTATTGTATCACAATAAAGCGCGAATGTCTATCATAATTTGCATAAATTTCCTTCGTTTTGGCAAAAATATCATGGATTACGCCTTAAAAGTGACAAGTATTCACAATGATTTTGTCGAAAGAAAGGGAATGCCGGCTTGAAGCAACAAGAGTTTGAATCCAAAAAGCAAGTTTGTGCCGTGCAAAAAGTCTCGTTTGGGCGGATAAAAAACGGACGCGGTTATCAGCGTGCGCTCAAATCAGGGCTGCGCGCGCTCCGCCGGCAATACCGCCTTTCTCTGCGAGAGAGACAAAAAAACGCCGCGCCGCAGGCCGACGAAGCGCTTTATCGCGAGTGGCTGCGGGACAATTATTACCTTCTCTCGCGGGAGGGCGCCGCCGCATTGCGGGAGCTCCGGCAAACACGCGCGGCGTCTCGTACGCTTGCAAAATTATTGGTCGTTTGCCGTGAAATTTGCCCCGATGGGCGTGTGCCGGACGCCGAAGAGCTCGCGCAAAAATTGCAAAAAGCCCGCTGCAATTCAGCCGAAAGCGCGCTGGTTCCACTTGCGCTGCGCTTGATTTTAATAGAAGCGGCTGCCCGCTCTGTGCAGGAAAATTTGGAGCCGAAGCAGCGGGTTGCGCTCATCAGCGGGGCGGTCACGTCGTTCCGGGCACTGCAGGAACTTGATTTCGGCTGCCTGCTGGAGCAGCTCAGCCCCCTTGAAAAGCTCCTGCGCCGTGATCCCGCCGGGGTGTATCCCAAAATGGACGAGGCGTCACGCGGGGTATACCGGCACCTGATTGCGCGGCAGGCGCGGCGCAGCCGCTGTTCTGATGAAGCGCTTGCCCAAGCCCTGCGGGAAAAAACCGCAGGCGCTGCAATGGAAGCGGACAGGCACATTGGCACGGCGTTGCTGGCGAATGCACGTCCCAAAAAACGCGGCGCTGCACTGCTTTGGTGCGAGAGCCTTGTGCCGGTTGTGCTTTCTCTTGCAATTGCAATTTTTTTGCGCGCCTGGTATGTGTTCCCGCTGCTGTGCCTGCCGCTGTGGGCGCTGTGCCGCATCGGCATGGAGGCGATTTTCCTTTGCGGCGTGCAGCCTGTTCCGCTGCCGCGATTGGAGCTTGGCGGCGAAATCCCGGACGAAGGCCGCACGCTCATCACGGTATCAACCCTGTTGTCCGCACCCTCAGGAACGCCGGAATTGCGGCGGCGCATGGAGGAGCTGCACGGTACCAATCACGGGCGCAATGTCGCGGTTTGCATCCTCGCGGATTTCAAGGGCGCGGATTCCGCCGAAACGCAGCAGGACGCCGCCGCTCTTGCCGCCGCGCAAAAAGAGGTGGAAGCCCTCAACAAAAAATATGGCGGCGGCTTCCTTTGCGCGGTCCGTCGGCGCCGGTATTCGCCCACAATGAACGCCTTCACCGGATGGGAGCGCAAGCGCGGCGCGATATTGGAGCTTGCCGAGGTGATTCGCGGTAAAAAGCAGGCGGACGAGGTGTTTGCGCTGCTTTGCGGAGACTTGGATGGGCTGCACCAAACTGCCTATCTGCTTGCGCTTGACGCCGACACACAGTTGCCGCTCGGCGCTGTGCCGGAGATGGTTTCCGCAGCGCTGCACCCCGCCAACCGCCCGCAGATCGACCCCGCTTTGGGCCGCGTGGTGCGCGGCTACGGTGTGCTGACACCGCATGTGAACCTCGACCTTGCCAGCACGCGCGGCAGCCCCTTTGCCCATGCCATGGCGGGGGAGGGCGGCAGCACGCCCTACTCCAACCAGGTGGCGGAGCGGTATCAGGACCTGTTTGGCTGCGGCATTTTCGCGGGCAAGGGGCTCATCGACGTTGCCGCGTTTGTGCGGGTGTCGGCACGGCGGCCGTTCCCGGAGGAACAGGTGCTCAGCCACGATATTCTGGAGGGCGGCTATATGCGCGCAGGGTTTTTATCGGATGTTCACGTGAGCGACGGATTCCCCGGCAGGCAGAGCAGCTTTTTTGCGCGGCAGGAGCGCTGGGTGCGGGGCGATTGGCAGAACCTGCCCTTCCTCGCAAAAAAACGCGGCCTGCCCTGGCTCACCCGCTATCAGCTGTTTGATAACCTGCGCCGTTCGCTGCTTGCTCCTGCATGTTTATTGGCGATTTTGGTTTCGCTCATGATGCCTGCACAAATCTCCCTGCTATTGTGTTTGGCGGGCGTGCTTGGCATTTGCGGCGGGTATTTCGTCTCCGCCGTGCGGTGCCTGTGTTCCGGCGGGCTGGCGATGCTTTCACGCTCATACTATTCCGGCGGGTTCCCCGCTGCCCTCGGCGATTTCATCCGGGGATTTTTGCAGGTGATCACCCTTGCCCAAACGGCATATGCGAATCTCTCAGGCTGCGTGCGCGGGATTTGGCGCACGTTTTTCACGAAGAAAAACAGGCTCGCCTGGACGACCGCTGCCCAGAGCGAGGCCGCAAACAGCAGCAAGCTTGCCCCCTGGCTTGCCCTTTGGCCGAGTTTTTTGTCGGCTGTGCCGCTGCTGATTTTTGGCACGGCGGGGCACCGGCTGGTGGGGCTGATTCTTCTTGCGGACTTCTTATTTGCTCCGCTTTCTGCCCGGCAGCAAACGCTTGGCAGCCCCAAGCTCAGCGAAGAAGAAACCGGGCGCGTGCACGCCTATTGCGCGGCGATGTGGAATTATTTCGAAACCCACTGCACGGCGGAGCATCACTATCTCCCGCCGGATAACGTGCAAGAAGCTCCGGTGTTTCGCGTTGCGCCGCGCACATCGCCCACCAACATTGGGCTGTATCTGCTGTGCATTCTTGCCGCACGAGACCTGAATATCATCAATTCAGATGAACTTGCGCTGCGCCTTTCCCGTACGCTGGATAGTTTGGAGCGGCTGGAACGCTGGCACGGCAACTTCCTCAACTGGTACGACACCCGCACCCTGCGCCCGCTCGAACCCCGCTATGTTTCCACGGTGGACAGCGGCAACTTTGTGGTGTCGCTCCGGACGCTGCGCGCGGGCCTTGCGGAGTATCTGGCGCAGCAGCCCGCTCTCGGAGAAATTATTGAGCGTCTGCATGAGATTGAACTAGCCTGCGATTTGCGGCCGTTGTATCACCCGCGCCGCAATTTGTTTCATATTGGCATTGATTTGAGCAGCGGCAAGGCCTCGTCGTCCTACTACGATTTGCTGATGAGCGAAGCGCGCATGACCAGCTACTACGCCATTGCCGCGCGTGTTGTGCCAAAAAAACACTGGGGCGCGTTGGGGCGCACCCTCGCAAAACAGGGGCGATTTACGGGGCCTGTGAGCTGGACCGGCACGATGTTCGAATACTTCATGCCGTATCTGTTTTTGCCTGCGCCAAAAGGGACGTTGGGCTACGAGGCGCTGCGTTTTTGCCTCTATTGCCAAAAAAAGCGGGCGCAATCCCACAATGCGAGCGCACGCGGCCTGCGCAAGCCCGACCTGCCGTGGGGCAACTCCGAGAGCGGTTTTTTTGCATTTGACAGCGACCTGAATTATCAATATAAGGCGCACGGCGTGCAAAAGCTGGGGCTGCGCCGCGGGCTCGACGAAGAGCTGGTGCTTTCGCCCTATTCGAGCTTTTTGGCGATGCAGCTTGCGCCAAAAACCGCGCTGCAAAACCTCCGCCGGTTTGAGAAGATGGAGCTGTACGGCTCCTGCGGGTTTTATGAAGCCGCCGACGCAGCGCCTCTGCGCATCGGCTCGCAGGATTATGCCGCCGTGCGCAGCTACATGGCGCACCACGTGGGGATGAGCCTGCTTGCGGCGCTGAACACCCTGACGGACGGCGTTTGGCGCAGGCGCTTCCTTTCTGACGAAGAAATGGCGAGCGGCAGGCAGCTGCTGGAGGAGAAGATACCCGACCGCGCCGCCGTGTTCCGCGACATCGGCCTGCGCGACACCCCCCGCCCGCGCGAGCGGGTTTCCTCCGCAAAGCAAATATTCCACAGCGTGGATCCAGCAAATCTAAAATGCCATTTGCTCAGCAACGGCGAGTGGAGCAGTGTGCTCACGGATGCCGGAGCGGGCGTTTCGTTTTATCGCGGGTTGAGCATGTTTCGCCATGACGCGGATGTGCTGCGCCGCGCCTGCGGGGTTTTAATTGTCTTGCGCGAGGCTGCGCAGCCGCCGGTATCCATCACGCCCGCGCCGCACTATAACGCGAAAAAAAGCAGGGTAGAATTCACCGCTGACTCGGTTTGTTATTATGGAGAAAGCGCACAGATTGCTGTCAGCGTGCGTACTCGCGTGCATCCGAGGCTCCCGGCGGAGGAGCGCCGCGTGACGATCAAGAATAGTTCGAAGCAGCCTGCGGCGGGCAGTCTCTTCTTTTATTTTGAGCCGAGTTTGACGACCTTGCGGGAGGATGCTGCGCACCCCAGCTTCGCAAAACTTTTCTTGACAGACGAATATGACGCGGCGGGGATTGCCATCTTCACGCGGCGGCAGCGCGAATCGACCGAAACGCTGTGCTTGGCGGCGGGGTTCGGCGCGGCCGATCAGGCCATTTGCGAGCGGTCAAAAGAGCGGGCGCTGCGCCGGGGTATGCCGTTCGGCGCGGCCTGTTTAGAGGGCGGGCACCGGGGCAACCCGGACGCCTGCGGCGCGTTTGAGGTGCCGTATCAGCTGCAGCCGGGGGAATCGCGCGAGGTCTGCTTGCACCTCTGCGCGGGCGTGACGAAAGAAGAGGCCGCCGCCCGCCTGCTGCACCTGCGCCGCGCCAACGCAAGCCGCAAAAACGGCAAACCGCAGGGCGCGCCAAGCCCCTTCCGCGCTGGCGAATTGCCCGCCGCGCTGGCGCAGCGCATGTTGCCAAAGCTGCTGTTTTACGCGCCAATTTCGCCGGAGCAGCAGGCCGCAAGGGCAAGGCTCAAAGCGCCGCGCTGCGCCCTGTGGCAGCTGGGGATTTCCGGCGACGAGCCCTATCTTTATCTGCCCGTTGCCACGGCGGAAGAAATCCCGGTCGTACTGCCATATTTGAGCTTGCTGCGCCGTTTGCGGGCGGCGGGCATCCCCTGCGAGCTGGTGATCGGCTACCGCGAGGGCGGCGACTATGACACCCCGATGATGGGCGCGCTCAAAGACGCGCTGCGCCGCGAACACTGCGCGCATCTGGAAAACCGGCGCGGCGGCGTGCATTTGGTCAATCTGCGCCGTGCGGAGGACACACCAGAAGCCATTGAAGCGCTTGAGGCTTATGCGGCTTCGCTGGGGACAGAAATCAGACAGCAGGAGGCCGCCGAGCCCGGCTTGCCGCTGCCGATATTGTCCACCAATCCTGCGCCATGTATTCCGGATAAAAACGGTATTTCTGTTGGCGCGGGGGCGTTTTATCAGAGCAAGTTTGTGATATCAAAGCCGCCGATTCCTGTTCGTCCATGGAGCTTGCCGCTGTGCAATCCGGCGTTCGGAACTCTGGTCAGCGACTGCTCTTTGGGGTATACCTGGGCGGTCAATTCCCGGGAAAACAAGCTCACGCCATGGTATAACGAGGGCTGCTGTGATAACCGGGGCGAGCTGCTGCTGTTGAAATTCGGCAGCCGGCTCTATGATTTGTGCATGGGCGGGCACTGCGAATTTACACCTGAATTTGCGCTCTGGCGCGGCGAAATTCATGGGCTGGCGTATGATCTCAAGGTGAGCGTGCCCGGCCGGGGGCTGTGCAAACGCGCGGAGCTGACCCTGCGCAACCGCACCGCGCACCCCCTGACCCCTGCGCTGGCGTATTATCTGGAGCCCGTGCTGGGCGTGCGCCGCGAACCCCATCTGCCCATGCAGGGCGAGGCACTGCCCGATGGCTTTTTGTTTTCGTCCCCGGCCTCGCAGGTCAGGGGCTTTGGCGCGTTACTGCTGCAGGGCGGCGCGGATTTCGTCTGCGCGGACCGCCCGGCATTTATGCGCGGCGACTGGCATCAGAATCCCATGATTGGCGCTGACCCATGTGTCGCTGTTGGCAGGCGGCTGCAAATCCCGCCCAGCGGCGAAACCACGGCGGAGTTCGCTCTGAACTGGGGGGCCGTGCGCAACGCCGCGCTCTGCGCGCATCTCACGGCGTCTTCGGAGATTTTACAGCCTTATTCAGAACAGAAAAAAATCAAAGCGCCGGATGCCGCATGGAACGAAATGCTGAACACCTGGCTGCCGCACCAAATTCTTCGCAGCCGTATCTATGGGCGAACCGGGCACTGCCAATGCGGCGGCGCGTGGGGCCTGCGCGACCAGCTGCAGGACGTTTGCACGCTCTATCACACGCACCCAAGTGTGGCAAAAGCGCACATTGCCCGCTGCGCGGCGGCGCAGTTCCCGGAGGGCGATGGCCTGCACTGGTGGCACCGCCTGCCCGGCGCAAACGGCCTGCAAGGCGTGCGCACGCGCTATGCCGACGACTACCTTTGGCTGCCCTATATCACCGCGGAATACGTTGCCGCCACGGGCGATATCGCGTTTCTGGATGTGAAAATCCCATTCTTGGAAGGGGAGCCGCTTGCCCCGGATGAAAAAGACCGCCACGCGCTGTATCCCCAAAGCAAGCAGCGGGCGAGCCTTTATGCTCATTGCCTGCTGGCGGTGGAGCGGGGGCTGCGGCTGCTGGGCGGGCATGGTCTGCCCCTGATGCAGGGCGGCGACTGGAACGACGGCATGAACCGCGTGGGCGCGGGCGGAACGGGCGAGAGTGTGTGGCTTGCGATGTTTTTGGCGATGACGCTGGATGGCATGGCAGGGCTTTGCCGCGCAAAAAATGACGAAGCCCCCGCCGAACGCTTCTTGCACGAAGCGAACCTGCTGCGGGAGCGCATTGACGAGCACGCGTGGGTGGGGGATCACTATTTGCGGGCGTTTTGGGATGACGGGACGCCACTGGGAACCCCTGCGAGGGGTAAATATGCAGGAGATGACAGTAACGCGTGCGGCATTGATTTGCTGCCGCAGGCGTTCAGCGCGCTGTGCGGCATGCCGGATCACAAGCGGGTGCACCAAGCGCTGGATACTGCCATTGCCCGCCTGGTTGACGAAGAGCACAGCATGATCCGCCTGCTGCGGGAGCCGTTTGCGCACAACGGCCGCCGCGCGGGGTATATCAACGACTACCCCCCGGGCATCCGGGAAAACGGCGGGCAATATACCCATGCGGCAGCGTGGCTGTGCCTTGCGCTTGCCCGCGTGAATCGCAAGGAAGAAGCGCGGAAACTGCTGCAGCTCATCAGTCCCGCGCACAGTTGCCAAAACCCGACCGCGATGGCGCGCTATCAGGGCGAACCGTATGCGCTTGCGGGGGATGTTTCAGCCGCGCCCGGCATGGAGGGCCGCGCCGGATGGACGCACTATACCGGCTCGGCGGCGTGGTTTTTGCGGTGCGCGAGGGAACTCTTTGGAAATGCTCCCTAACCCAAACTGCTGCGCAAAAATTTTGCAACGCCGTCTTCTGTGTTCGCGCCGATGACGCCGGTTGCCCGCGCCTTGAGCTCCTCGCGGGCATTTGCTACGGCATAGGCCTCGTCGCATGCTTCAAACAGGCACAGGTCGTTGAGGTTATCCCCAAAGCCGACGATTTTTTCATAGCCAAAGGCGCGGCGCAAATACGCAACGGCGTTGCCCTTGTTGGCGGCATGGCTGAAGCATTCCAGATACCAGTTGTTTTGGGCGTAGGTGTCTTCATACAGTACGCAGCCGAGCGCGGGCATGTCTTTGATTTCATCGTAAAGCGGTTGGAGCTGCGCGCGGGAATCCTGCGTGGTGAAGTAAATGATGTTCTCCGTGTGGAGCGAAAGATCGGCGGTTTCGACAAAATGGCTGTAGCGTTCCAGCCGCTCGTTCTTGAAATCATGGAGAATTTGGCGCGTGATCGGCTCGTGATAGGGGATGATGTCGTTCCCTTGCAGGCTATAGAGAAAGCCGGTTTGCCCGTGCGCACGAACGCAGGCGAGCAGTTGGCGCAAATCCTCCGGCGCAATGGTTTCCCGCTTGATGAAGGACTGCGTTTGGCTGTCATAAATCACGGCGCCGTTGAGCAGCACCATGGGCGCGGGCAGCGGCAGGAGTTCCCGCAGTCTTGGGCAGGCGCCTTCCCGCGTGCGTGCCGTGGCCACACCGAAGCACAGGCCCTTGGCAATGAGCTGCCGCAAAATCTGCGTGGTGTATTCCGTCAGCCGTGCGTCCGGGTCCAGCAGCGTGCCGTCCAAATCGGAGATGTAAAGTGTTTTGTTCATCCAAACTCCTTGTCTAACATGCCCAGGTTTCGGTGAATCACCGCCTGCCCCCGCCACGCATATGCCCTGCCTGCCAGCGGTGTTTGGGCGGTGACATGTGCCACGGGGTCAATCAAAAATTCAGCGAGGGGCGCTGTGCGGATGTTTTGGTTGCGCAGGCAGGCCTCCTGGCAAAGATCGCAGCCCCACGCGATGCCCATTTGCCGCAGCAACTCAGCTTCTTTTTGGGTCAAATCGCCCTTGCGCTGGCTGATAGCAGAAAGGCACAGGCTTCGGTCAAACGTGCCGTCTGCGCGTAGCGCACCTGTTGGGCAGGCGGCAACGCACGGCGCGGCGCAGCCTGTGCAGCTGCCTTTGGGCGTATTTCTATCGCAGCCCGGCAGCGCAACCTCTGACTTGATTTCGCCGAGAAACACCCAGCTGCCATATGCCCTGGTGATGAACATATTGTGCCTGCCCTGATGCCCCAAGCCCGCAAGTTCCGCAAGCCGCACCTCCGGCAGGGGAGGATAATCAAGGTGCCACTCGAAAGCTTTGCCGGGATAAATTTCACGCAGCTGTGCGCATGCCTGCTCCAGTCTTGCGCCGCAGATATCGTGATAATCCCGCACCACAGCATAGCGCGAAACATTGCGCCCCCGATAATATTCCTCCGGCAGAAGATAGGGAAAGGCCGCCGCGATGAAGCAGCTGCCTTCGTATTCACAGGTCCCCCAGATGGGGAGAAATTCATCCAGAACGTGCATATTAATTTCCCGCAAGGCGTTGTACGAACGCCTCCATTTCCGGCAGCAGGCGCTCGATATGTTCGATGAGCTTGAACTGCGTGCGGCAGCGGGCAAGGTTATCATCCGGCAAGTGCACGCGGAAGTAAGTATCGCCGTTGAGGTAATCCGTGAGGAAGCGCATGCCGCATTCGTAGGTCATGAGTATGACCGAGAAGGGCAGCATCTTGATTTCGTCGGGCGTGAGCGCCGCGCGGCAGGCCTCCAGATAGCCCTTGGCATAGGCCTCAAACAGCGGCATAGAAAACTGAACTTTCGTGAGGTCGCGCTCATCTTCTTTGGCGGTGTTGCCCAAAAAACGCAGGCTGTCGCCAAAGTCATAGAGCGAAAGGCCGGGCATGATGGTATCCAGATCGACGACGCACAGGGCCTCATGGGTGTCGTTATCAAAGAGGACGTTGTTGAGCTTGGTGTCGTTGTGCGTCACCCGCAGGGGGATGTTACCCGCCTCAACCAGCGGAAGCAGTTTTGCACAGCTTGCCTTGCGCGCCCTCGCAAAGTCGATTTCTATTGATGCATCGTTCAGGCGATTGGCCAGGTTCGCGTCAATGGCTTTCTCCAGGGCCTCATAGCGCTTTTGCGTGTTATGAAAATTCGGGATGGTCTCGTGCAGCTCCCCGATGGGGTAGCCGTCGAGCATCAGCTGAAATTCGCCGAATGCCTTTGCGGCGCGGTAGGCGTCGTCCGGGCCGTTTGCGGCGTCCAGCGAGTGGGAATTTTCCACATAGTTGTGGCAGCGCCAAAAGCCGCCTTCGCCGTCAATATAATAGGGCTTGCCGTCCCGCGCGGGATAAACCGTGAGGGTGCGTCCGCCGCGCGCGCTGATGTAATCCGTGACGCCCACGAGGTTTTCCATGAGCTCCACGGGCTTGGTGAACACAACGGTGTTGACGCGCTGCAGGATGTAGCGGCGTGTTTGTTGGCCGCGAGCTTCCAAAAGATAGGTTCTGTTGATGTGCCCGATGGTGATTTCCTGCGGCGCGGAGATTTGCGCATCGGCTTCCTCCAGAACGAACTGCCGGAGGACGGCGCTGATTTGTGTTTCGATGATGGGAATCATCCTTTCAAGTTGAGTTGATTAATCTATGCGGTGCATTAATAGAAGTATCGCAAATGTTTCACGTGAAACATGCCCTCTCTTTTTTACACCCTCACAAAATCATGCGGGGGAATCATGAAGTTCTCAATCTGCTTTTGCGCATCGGTGAAGTTGACATACAGCACAGCGTCGTTGCTGAAGCGGGTTTCTGTCACGCCGGGCTCCACAAGGCGGTAGCTGACAATGCGGTCGTCGCGCAAATTGGCAAGCGCTTTGTTCGCCCGGGTATAGAACTCCATGGCTTCTTCCAGCTGCGGCTCAAAATACAGGCGGTCGTCCCCGGCTGCAGCGCTCCAGGTATAGGCCGGGCATGCGCCGTAGGCAACAGAACGCAGGTAGGCGTCCACACTGTTTTTCGCAAGATTGATGGAAGGTCCGGAGTAATCCATGCTGCCGTGCAGGAGAACCGGCAAAAACGGCACAGGCTCATAGCGGGGCTCCATGCGGCTGCCGGGCATAGAAATCTGCGGCTCGAGCGGGAGGTTCACGATAACATCGGCACCGCGCACCACATGGAAGAGCCCGGTGTCCATCATCACGTTCCACTGCGCGGAAAACGCAGGCAGGCTGCGGTTGACCCGTGCGGCGGCCTGCTCGCGGTGGAGGCCTTCGGCATAGTCGGCATAGAGCGTGCTGCCCAAATCCTCAAGAGAGATGCCCGCCGTGCCAAAGGTGCCAAGGCGGCTGATGAGTTTGCCTGCGGATTGGTCCATGCTGCCGAGCCTGCGCAGGGCAAGGGCTTCGGCATTGGCTTTGGGGAAGACGACGCCGGTTTCTTGCAGAACGGCTTGCAGCTCGGCGCCCTTGAGGGTGACGGCCGGTTGTTTGCCGCCGGGGAAGGCAAGCGCACCGGGGAACAGCGCCAGCCCCTGTATGCTGCAAAATTCCTGCAGGGCTTCGAACCCACGGCTGCCGCCCAGTTTGCCCAGGGGAGAAAGCCTCTCCGGCGCGCGCTGTTTCCAGCCGCCGCTGAGCGCCCCCGCATAGCGGACGTTGATGCTGTCGATCCCCGTGCTCTTGAGGCGTGTGAGAATATCCAGCGCCTGCTCAAAGGTGGTGAGCGCACGGCCGCCTGCTGCCCCGGCACCCAAAAGCGTCAGGTTCATCGGGAGGGAATCCGTGTCTGCCGTGCTCTTTGTGGAGGAAAGCAGGCGGATATTGATGAGCTGCTCGCGGCATGCCTGCGCGAGGGTGCTGAAGTTCACGTTTTCTTCGCCCTGAAAAAACCGGTAGCTCAGGCGGATGGTTTCTTTTTTGTGCTCCGCGCCGCCGTAGCTCCTTGCCGCGCGATAAATGGTGTTCTTTGCGGTGTCGCTGTTGCCCATGTTGGTTGGCGTGATGGTGAACCGGGTGCCGACCGCGCTGGCACCGCCGCCGGCACGCTGCACGGCTGTGATAGAGCACAGCGAGGCGCCGTTTTCCACCACGGCGGTGAAGGCGCTTTGCCCGCTGCGTGCGCCGAACGCCGCGACATTTGCGCGCAGAGGTTTGCCGTCATCGTCCCGGTAATGCAGGCTTTTTGCGTTCTTCGGCAGGGGAGCGGAGGGGTCCTCGCCGTATACGGTGAACCGCAGCTTGGCGGTTTCGATTTCAGGGATTTGCGCTGGGGCTTTTGCGGTGGTTCGGGCGGGATATAGCAATGCCCCGCCGCCGTCCGGCAGCAGAAGGAAGTCATCCTTGCCGGGGTTTTGCAGCGCCCCAAAGCGCTCCATCAAGCCAATGGATTCGATGAAGGCGTCCGGGTTGCCGGAGGCGTTTTCCCAGTTGGCTTCCACATAGAAGTTGCCGCCGCGCAGCGTGTAGCGCACACGGATATAAAACGCCACATCGGTTTTGTCAAACTTTTTTTTGGCGGCGGTTTTGGCGTTGGGCGTGAGCAGATAATTCACCTGCGCGCCGGTGCGTTCCTTGCCTTCCATAATCGGCTCCGTTGTGACGCTCCCATAGGCAACAGAATGGTCCTGCGTGTTGAGCCGCAGACGCTGGCCGCCCACGATCACATGCGCGTCCGCGGCGTAAAAACCGGTGCGCGCAACCTGCGGCAGCGTTGACCACTGCGCCTTTGCGCTGTAGCCCCGGATGGTGACGGTTTTGCTCGCGTCGTCAAGGAACAGTTCCAGCCAGCTGGATGTTGCGAGCGGCTGCGCACCTTCCGCAATCACAGGCGCGGCATGGGCTTTTTCATCGTCAACCGCAGGCGCTTTGCCGCCCGGCTGCATGGTGATCACGGACGCCCCGCCGGAAGAGCAGGCGCCCAGCAGAATCACGCAGGCAAGAATGGACGCTATCACACGCGCCAGCGCTGACACAAGTGCGCGTGAAAACTTGCGATTTTTTATGGTTTGATGTTTGTTCATGATGATTATCTCCTTTGCCGGTTTGCGGGTAATGTGATTGTTTTTCCGGTCTCGGAACTTTCATATGCGCCAAGCACGATGGAAAGCGCCCTTGCGCCCTCGGCGATCCCAACCAGTGGCTCCTGTTTTTCTGTGATGGCGGCGATGGCATTCGCATAAAGGGGGCTGTGCCCGCTGCCATAAACTGTTTTAGGTTCTTTTGCATATTTGCGGCGCATGGCTGTTTCTTCGCCGGGGGGCGCGTTATCAAACTGCCAGCGTTCCACCACGTGCCCCGCGGTTCCGCCAAGGCGCACACAGCCGCGCTCGCCGCTGAGCTCCAGAATGGATTCCTGCGCGCCGGGGTAGCGCACGGTGGTGCATTCGATGCCCGCAAGCGCCCCGCTTTGGAATTCCACGACCGCCATGCCCAGGTCCTCCATCTCGATTGGATGAACGCGGCGGGTGGTGATGGCGCTGACGCGCACGGGTTCGCCCAGCATCCGGCACAGCAAATCAATGCCGTGAATGCCCTGGTTCATCATGGCGCCGCCGTCGAGCAGGCGGGTGCCGCGCCAGGCATCCTGCCGGTAGTAGTCTGCCCCGCGAAACCACCGCAGCTGCAGCGCCGCGCTGTGGATGGTGCCAAACCGCCCGGCGTCCACTGCCTCGCTCAAAGCCACAACGGCGGGGTTAAATCTGTTTTGCAAATTGTTGCAGACTGTTCGCCCGGTTTGTTCTGCGGCCTGCGCGATCAATGCCGCATCGTCCATGGTCATCGCAATGGGTTTTTCGATGATCACATGCGCACCCGCGCGGAGGCAATCAACCGCCATTTGCGCATGCAGGCCGCTGGGCGTTGCAATCGCCACGAGATCAGGCTGCCGTGCCGCAAGCATCTCTTTATAATCAGTATATGTGGGTACCCCACGCAAGAATTCTTGCAGCAGGAATGCCTGCGCAAACGCAAGGTTTTTGTCAATCTGCGCCGGGTCGATGTCGCATAATCCCGCGAGCTCCAGATTGGTGTCCCGTGCCGCACGGATGTGCTCGGGCGAAACCCGCCCGCAGCCAATCAGACAATACCGCATGCCAAAATCCTTTCAGACAAATGAGAAATGAGAATGCAGAAATATTTCTCGCAATAAAATTTGTGTTTTAAGTAACCGCTGATTAGCTCGCATTTTGTAGGGGCGAACTGTGTTCGCCCACAGAAAAACCTTTATGTTCTTGGGGTTGTGGGCGAACACAGTTCGCCCCTACATTTGCAGATGCACTTAATCATCACTTACTTAAGCCTTTGCAATGCGTTGCTAAAAAATTCCGGTAGGATTTGCGCTTCCCAGCAGCAGAGCAATGTGCCTTCATCAAGGGAGATCGTCCCTTCGCCGTCCAGCTCGTTGCTGGTGCCGCGCGGCACCGCGCCATCGAGGGTTTCTCCCGCAAGCGGGTACTTCAGCCCGGTAATCACAACGCCGTGCGCCTGTGCGCCATAGGCAAAAACAGAAACCATGCCCTTGCCGTTTAGCTTGAGTGACGAGTTGCCGCCGGGTGCGCAAATCGCCGTGCAGCGCCAACCGCCCATGTGCAGAACAGCCGAAGCGCCCTGCTGTGCCGCCTGCACCAGCAGCTGCACATTTGCCATGGTGTGGTCCGGCCTGCCGCCGCAGGCGCCCAGCAGCACCAGCCGCCGGAACCCGCGCCGCAGTCCTTCCTGCAAAGCTAGTTCCATATCCGTTTCGTTTTTTTCTGAAGGGAAAATCGCGGCGGGCACGCCCTCCGGCAACTCTCCCGCAAGGGAATCCATGTCGCCAATCACAAAATCAGGCGCGATGCCCCAGCGCCGCAAATGGGCGCAGCCGCCGTCCGCGGCGATGATGAAATCCCCGGGGCACACCTGCCCGAGAGAAACCTGCGGGGCGTCTTCTATTTCCGGTGAAGCGCCGACCAGATAACAAGTTGGCATGGCTCAGCTTTCTAATCAATGATATAGTCTTGTATATTATATCACAGGACACGCGATTTCGTCAATACCCGCGCCGGTCATATGATATCCTTAAAAAATTCATAGTTGCACTGTGCGGAATTCTATGCTATAATAGAAATACCCTTATGGGAAGAAATAAGCAAGGAAAGTTAACAAATTCCGCTAAGTTTTTTGGTTTATCGTGTGATATAATCAAGGGGCAATTGAAAATGAAAAAAATAAAAAAGTAAAAGACGAAAAGAGGTGGCGGGTTGGCGATTGCAATTGACTTGATTTTGGTTGCGCTTTGGGGCGTGATGGTGTTTTGGGCGATGAAGCGCGGATTTTTCTCCACGGCGCTGACCTTGGTTGCGTGGGTGGCAAGCCTTGCGCTGGCGGGCGTTTTGAGTTCTGCGCTGGCAGCCCCGCTATACGAAGCATTTTTCGCAAACTCCGCGCGTGCCATCATTGAGAGCAATATCGATGCCGCGATTCAGAGCAGCGAGGCGGCGCTCTATGCCCAGAGGGTCATCACAGAGCTGCCGGATGCGCTGCAGCGCCTGGCGCAAATGGCCGGGATTTCCATCGAAGACTTGATTGGAAACCTGAATGGGCAGGCGTTCACCAGTGCTTCCGCCGCCGAGCTGCTGGAACAAACGATTGTTGCGCCCATCGCGGTCTCTGCGTTCCGCATCATACTGAGCATTGTCCTCTTCGCGGTGCTGTTCTTTGCCGCGCGCATGATCGTCAGGCAAGTCGCCAAGCTGCGCAAGCTCCCGGTGCTCAAGCAGGCCGATCAATTGCTGGGCGCGGGGCTTGGGTTCATCAAAGGTGCGCTGCTGGTCTTCGTGCTGGCGCTGGCCCTGCAAGCGGCTGCTGCGCTGCACATTGGCGGCGATGCATTTGCCGAAGCCGCCGAACAATCCATACTGATCCGAGGCGCATTGGCGATTATCGGCGTAAAATAATATTATATTTCTGCATTCTCATTTCTTATTTATAAAAAAGGGGGCGATTCCAATGGCTGAACAAGCCAATCCGTCAAACAAGATTGTTACCATCCCGAACATCCTGTCTCTTCTGCGCATCCTGACGATACCCCTGTTTGCCTGGGCATATCTGAACGACCACCTGATCGTGACGCTGGTTTTGGTGCTCTTTGCCGGACTGAGCGATACGCTTGACGGCAAAATCGCCCGCGCGTTCAACCAGGTCAGCGAGATCGGGAAATTTCTGGATCCCTTGGCGGACAAGCTTTCGCAAGGGGCACTGGCGATTTTGCTGTTCATCAAATTTTCTGGCAGCAGCGACGTGTGGATGCAGCGCTTCGCCTTTGTGTTCCTGCTGTTTGTGGTGAAAGAGCTTCTCATGCTGTTGGTGGCGCTGATCATGCTGCTGATGAAGCTGCGGCCCGCGCCCGCGGCGATTTGGGGGAAAACCGCCACGGTCGTGTTCTATGTCGTGATGGGAATCATGTTTTTTGCGGGCCCGGACGTGGGCGTGCTGGCGCATTACTTTGATTGGGCGCTGCCCATTGTTATGGTGCAGGTGCTGGTGGTGCTGGCGCTTGTGCTGACCTTTGTGGCGTTTTTCTCGTATTTCCCGGACACAATCCGCAAGGTTGCCGGGAAATACAGGAAGGGCACGAAGGACGAAACAGAAAACTAAAAAATCTGAGAACAAAGTCTTGACATGGCCCGGAAGGTGTGATATAATACGTTCCGGGTCAGCGATGGGGGATTAGCTCAGCTGGGAGAGCGCTTGAATGGCAT
>JGI994J12354_10001851_pt1 | contig 21198 bp, 16 predicted proteins | sample IntmicLarv3ML3BL_FD_12354 | JGI IMG/M metagenome (IMG submission 12354) | reverse complement strand
TCCATCCGTTAAGGCTCTGAAACAGGAATACGCAACGTTGTTGGCGGACAAGAAAAAGTTGTATTCCGAGTATCACGCCGCCAAAAAAGAAATGAAAGATTTACTCATCGCAAAATCGAACGTAGATAGGCTATTAGGCTACCGCGATGCGGAGCAAGAAACGGAAAAAAATAATCCCGAACACTAAAATGTTTTTGTCTTTTTCAGCACTCCGCAGGAGGGCGTGGCAGATGCGAAGCAGATTAAAAGTTACGTGAAACGGAACTTAGGGGATTGGGGATTTCCCCAACAAGCCGCTTGTGAGAAAGACCGTTAGGGCGCTCACAAGCATTGCTTGCTAAAATAATCGGAATGTTCTGACTAAGTTAGAAAGCAGAATAAAAACTTGATTGGAAGTTTTATATTTAAGCGAGAAAGTAGTGGTAAAATCATTGAAAAAAAACGATTAAAAAGCTATATGGGCGTAAATAAAAATAGAATAAATTAACTGATTGAAAAATATTCCGATAATATTTCGGCTGTAAATTTCATAATAAAATCAGGGCTGTAAATTTTACTTTCGAATTATATCTTTCTTATTTCATAATTAGCTATAATGGATTCGTAATGCTCTCAGAAGATTGAATACTCGGTACCAAAAAGAGCAAGCTTTAAAAAAAGAGTATTGAAAAGTACTTGGTATTTGATTTATAAAAATTATCGTTTTGATATAATAAGTTTGTGCGTGCTTATAAAATTATTAGAAAAGGCGTTTTTAGTTTGTTTTGAGTAGAGAAAAGTTTAAAAAGAGAATGGATTTTTAGTAACAGTTATCTATTATTAAAATAAACACGAGGTGGAAATATGAAGAAAAAAGCTTATCCTTTATTTGATTATGTGTATATAAAAGTTATTGCAGTTATTATTATTCTAATTTTTCCGCTTAATATAATTGCGATAAAGCAAAATGCAAGTTCGGTTGTTGCAATGCAAGAGCAAACAAGACTATCCATGCAGAACTTAGCAGACAATTATATGAATGAAGTACATACAAGAATGCAAAATGCTCAAAGTATTTTAGTACACTTTCTGCAAGAAGATGTGGATTGCATTGTAATGCGAAATCAACCAGAAAATGAGTATAGATATAAAAGTGCGAAGATGCGTTTTCACTACAATTTGAGAACTATCGGTGCATTAATAAACGGAGCAGACGGCTATTTTTATTATATGGAAGAAAAGCAAGATATGTTAGCTTGGGGACAACGCGTAATCGGCGATAATATTTTGCAGACGATGGAATCTTTTGTGACAAATAATTTGAATGAAGAGAAAAGTCAAGGGTGGCACATTCATGAATTAAATTCAAGAAAATATTTATTATTGATAATAAACGGAAAAGGTATTTCATACGGTGCGTGGCTGAGTTTGGATGATGTTCAAAGTCAATTGCAAACAGGTATTGATTATTCTGATTACAGTATATTATTTAGTGAAAAAGAACCACTAGAAAAAGAAAAAGCTACAGTTCAGGTTTCTTCTCAGAAAAAGAATATTGTGTTAAACATTGCGGTACCGACCAGTGAGATAATCGGGAGGATATCGGGTTATCAAAAATTAATGCGTGTAATGGTATTCATTTATTTAATGCTAGTACCGATATTGTATTTTTTCTTGAGATACTTATTTATTGTTCCATTGAAAAAAATTAATGAAGCTCACTATAATTTACAAAACGGTAATCAAGACTATCGATTGATTGAAGAAGGCGATTCGGCGGAATTTCAAGAAGCTTACATATCGTTCAACCAAATGGCGGAGAATATAAACCAATTAAAAATAGAAAGCTATGAAAAGGAAATTGCTCGTCAAAAAATGGAACTTAGAAATTTACAGTTACAAATAAGACCTCATTTTTTATTAAATACGTTTAACTTGATTTATACATTAATTCAACGCAAAGAATATGATTTAATTCAAGATGTTATATTGTATTTATCAGATTATTTCAGATATATTTTTAGAACACACAAAGAATTAGAAATGTTTTCTAAAGAGTTTCAAATGATAGAAAACTATATAAAGCTTTCAGGGATAAGATATTTCGGAAGAATTGATTTTAAATACGAAATTGATCCGGAACTGGAATCTGTACGGATTCCACCTCTTCTGCTACATAACTTTATTGAAAACTCAATCAAACATGGAGTGAAAAAAGAACAAATTCTACAGATTACAATAATAGGCGAATATGAAGAACAGATGGTTACCATATATATAATGGATGATGGCAATGGTTTTGATAAGTCAAAGTTGGAGTGTGAACGGAAAATTTTAAAAGGGGAAATTCAACCTAAAAATCCAAATGCTCATATTGGCTTATTAAATTCATATAAAAGATTAAAACATTTTTATGGGGAATCTGCAAATATTGAAATTGAATCCGAACCTGGAAAATTAACTTGTTTTAAAATTCAATTCCCATACAATTTGGAGGTTAAAAATGATGAAACTACTAATAGTCAATGACGAAATATTAACGGCAGACACCATGCAGGTGGATATCGAATGGGAATTATACAGTATTAAAGAGGTATATACGGCATATAACGTCAAGGATGCAAAAAAATGTATTAATGAAAATGCAATAGATATTTTACTTTGTGATATCGAAATGCCGGAAGAAAATGGAATCGCTTTATGCCGATGGGTTAGAGCAAATAAGGAAGAAATAGAATGTATCTTCCTTACCTGTCACGCAAGTTTTGAGTATGCAAAAGAAGCGATTGAACTTGGCTGTAAAAATTATATTTTACTACCAGCAAAGTATGAGGACATTGCACAAAAAGTAAATAAAGTTGTAGTGGAAATAGAACAGCAAAGAGAAAACCGAAAATATCAAGAGTACGGTAAGCAAGCCGTAGATGAGCAAATGTCGGATATTATTAAACGTTTCGGTGAGAAAAAATCATCGGAAGAATTGGTTGCGGAAACAGTTAAATACATCAATCAAAATATTGATAATATCGAACTATCGGTTAATGATATTGCGGAAAAACTTTATATGCATCCAGTTTATTTGAATCGTTTATTCAGAAACGAGAAGAAAATATCAATGGGTAAATATATCATCGGCGAACGAATGAAAATGGCAGCAAGACTTTTAAAAAGTGGTAAAATTAGTGCAAGTATTGTTGCAAGACAAGTCGGATACAGCTCATATCCCAGTTTTAACACGATGTTTAAAAAGTATTACGGTTGTACCCCGACCCAATATCAGGAAGAAAACTAAAATAAAAGTTTATTTTGAGAAGTTCAAAGTTTGGAATGATTAGTTCTTTTTTTTAGAGAAAAAGTTATGATTATATGGCAGTCAATTAATTTTGTAATTTTGATCTGTTAACTTTAAATGATAAAAACAGCTCGCAAAGCTTTAATTTGTGGGCAAATATCAATTAGGGAGATAATTTATTGTCTTGAAAATGCTTATTTTACAGGACACTATAAACATCATCCCGATTTAACTTAACAGAACCATTAATTTTGAAAGGAGAAAGAACATGAAAAAGAAAATTATTTCAATAGCAATGAGTCTTGCTATAGCAGCAGTGCTGGTAGGATGTAGTGGTGAAAAAGTGCCAGATACAAGTGAAACAAAAACAGAACCTACTTCCGAAGGAGGAACATCAGAAGAAGCCCCGGGAGAAACGAGCGATGAGATAACGGAGATTGTTTGGCAATATCCATCTGCGGGTAACTTAGGAGCCGGATTTCAAGATGTAGAAGATGCATTGAATGAAATGTTGGAAAGAGATATCGGTGTAAGAGTTAGATTTGAAACAACAGATTTAATGAATTCACAAAAAGAAGCTGCATTGATGGTTTCAGCCGGAGAACAATTGGATATTTGTTTAACAGCATTTACAGGATTAGGTTCGATGGTTGACAGTGAATTAATTCTTCCGTTAAATGATTTACTGGAGTCTAACGGTAAAGATATTAAGGAACATTGTGGGGTATTGCTCGACGGTTGTGCTTACGGCGAAAATATTTATGGTGTGCCGGTAGCATTTATGGCAAGCAAAACATATGGTTATGCAATGCGTACAGATTTATTGGAAAAATATAATATTACCATTGACGAAAACAAACATTATACAATGGCAGAACTTGAGGAAATTTTTGAAACAATAAAAGCCGGTGAAGGTAGTAGTTTTTACGCTACAATTCCGTGGAATACGACAACAGATCCTTTGAATAACTCTTATCTTGAATATGATAAATTAACCGGTTCTTTGTCAGGTGGCGTTATGATGTTGAATCGCGATTTTAAAGATTTAACAGTTCAAAACTTATTTGAAACAGAAGAGTATGAAGCATATTGCAAAATGATGTATAACTGGGCTCAAAAAGGTTACATATCAGCGGATGCGGCAGTAACAACAGAGGCTCCTGAAACTATTTTAGGTACGGGAAATTATTTAGGAATGTTCTATTGGAATGATCCGGGCTCTAAGGGTGGTATGGAAACAAATACATCAATGGATATTACAATGGTAAATATTTTAGAACCATACGTTCCAAACGGTGGTGGCCAAGATATTATGTGGAATATACCTGTAACATCAAAAAATCCTGAAAAAGCAATGGCAGCATTGAACTACATTTATCAAAATAAAGAAGCAACATGGTTAATCCAATTTGGCTTGGAAGGTGAAACTTATGAAATAGTGGAAGAATCATCAGAGGGTACATTGGTTAGATATCTGGCTGAAGATACAAGTGAACTTCCATATTTCCAAGTTTTCGGAATTTACGGAAATCGCTTTGAATGGCCGGCGGTATCTCCTGACCCGATTGATTTGAACAAACAATATAAGGAGCATGATGAAAGTGTACATGAATCCAGATATTCAGCAGCTATCGGCTATAACTTTGTACAAACTAATGTAACATCGGAAATTGCGGCCGTTGAAACGGTTATTGAACAATATACACCAAGTCTTAACACCGGCTCGCTGGATCCGGAAAAAGCATTGCCGGAATTTATAAACGCTCTCAAATCAGCGGGAATTGATAAAATAATAGAAGAAAATCAAAGACAGCTCGATGAATGGGCAGCAAAACAATAAGAAACAGATACAAATGGGATTGCTTATAGCAATCCCATTTGTGAAATTGGAATCGGAGGATGACTTGGTGAAAACAAAAAAAAGAAAAATTCGTTGGAAATCCATAATGCCATTTTATTTTATGGTATTACCCGGATTGGTATATTTAATAATTAATAATTATATTCCCATGTTCGGCGTCATAATTGCCTTTAAAAAACTTAATTTCAGAAAAGGAATTTTAGGTAGCCCTTGGGTCGGATTAGATAACTTTAAGTTTCTATTCGGAACAAAAGATGCATGGATTATTAGCAGAAATACGATTTTTTATAATGTGGCATTTTTTATAATCGGAACAATTGTAGCTGTTACATTGGCTATCTTGTTAAATGAAGTGACAAGCAAAATTGCATCAAAAGTATATCAAACTTTAATTTTATTACCATATCTCATGAGCTGGGTTGTTGTCGGATATTTGGGTTTTGCTTTTCTATCAGCCGAAACGGGTTTTATTAACAATTCGATTTTGCAACCTTTTGGAGTAAAGTCAATTAACTGGTATCAGGAAAGAGGGTATTGGCCCGTTATATTAATATTGGTCAATACATGGAAAACAGTTGGATACAGTATGATTATTTATTATTCAAGTGTAGTCGGAATCAGCCAAGATTATTTTGAAGCCGCGAAAATAGACGGTGCAAAAAAATGGCAGCAAATTAAAAATATCACGCTTCCCTTGATTAAACCAACGATTATTACCATGCTTATTCTTGCGATAGGTCAAATATTCCGTTCTGATTTCGGATTGTTCTATCAAATGCCACAAAACAGTGGTGCGTTGTATGCAACAACAAGAACATTAGATGTATATGTGTATCAAGCATTAATGAAGAATAGTGATTTTGGAATGTCAAGTGCAGCTAGTTTTTATCAATCAATTGTTGGTTTTATATTAATTATTGCGGCGAATAAAATGATTAAGAAGTATCAATCAAACAGTGCTTTATTCTAAAAGGAGGGGAATGAGATGAAAACAAGAGAATATAAAATGACACAAGTTATTGCAAATACGGTTTGTAGTTTATTTACTTTAGGCGCAATTCTTCCCTTTATGCTGCTTATCATGGCTTCTCTAACGGATAATGCATGGGCGGTTGCAAATGGTTTTTCGTTCTTTCCTAAAGAATTCAGTTTAGCGGCTTATGAATATATCGCTGTGCAATGGGATGTTATCGGCAAAGCGTATTTAATGACAGTTGTAGTAACAGGAATCGGAACGGTACTCAGTTTAGCCATTTCAACCTTGTTTGCTTACGGTGTCAGCCGCGATGGAGTGCCCGGAATGAAAATAATTAACTTTCTGTTAATCTTCACGATGTTATTTAACGGCGGTTTAGTGTCTACATATTATTCATATGTAAATATATTTAAGATTAAAAACACAATCTTTGCATTGTTGTTTCCAAATCTTTTAATGAATGCCTTTAATGTAATTCTCCTCAAAAATTATTTTGTGAACAGTATTCCGGAAAGTTTACTTGAAGCCGCCAGAATTGACGGGGCAAGTGAAATGCGCATTTTTATGAAAATTGTAGTACCACTCAGTAAACCGATTGTTGCAACAGTGGGATTATTAACAGCATTAGCATATTGGAATGATTGGCAAAACGGATTATATTACTTAACTGATAGAGGCGGCTCGCATCTATATACAATTCAAAACGTTATGAATAATATTAATGAAAACTTGCAAGTGTTGCTTCAAAACGCTTCAAAAGCAGCGGCGATTGGTGCAAATGCAATGCAAATGCCATCAACAACAATACGTATGGCAATAGCGGTCGTTGGTATTTTACCTTTGCTGGTGTTATATCCTTTCTTCCAAAAATATTTTGTAAAAGGAATAACGTTAGGCGGAGTAAAAGAGTAAAAGGATTTTAAAGGAGGAAACAATGAATTTCACAGCAAAATGGATACGTCCTCAAGAAGATATGGGAGATGTGGCACCTATTTTTCGTAAAATATGGTCAACAGAAAAAGAAATAAAAACGGCATTTTTATATATTACGGCATTAGGAGTGTATGAAGCGAGACTGAACGGTGAAAGAATTAGCGATTATGTATTGGCACCCGGTTGGACTTCTTATAAAAAACGTTTGCAGTATCAAGAATATGATATAACAGAACTTATTAAAAATAAAAATGAGTTATGCGTTACAGTCGGAAAAGGTTGGTTTCGCTCGCCGATGCCGGGTTGGGTAGAAACCGAAGATAAGAAATGCAGAAAAGAACAAACATCCGGTTTGATAGCAGAAATTCATTTAATTTTTGCAGATGGTACGACGGAAACTATTATTAGTGACTCAAAGTGGGAATGTGGCGAAAGTGCTATTCGCTTTAGTGAAATATATGATGGTGAAACTTTCGACGGAACTTTTGAAACGAAAAAGTGGGATGATTCAGAAGAATTTGAATGGAATAAAGATATTTTGATTCCCCAAGAGGGTGAACAAATCAAGGAAATGGAACGGATTTCTGCTAAGTCAATATTCACAACACCAAAAGGCGAAATAGTTGTGGATTTCGGGCAGGAAGTTACAGGCTATGTTGAACTTAATTTAGAAGTAAATTTTGGTGATGAAATTAAAATTTTGCATGGTGAAGTATTAGATAAAGACGGTAACTTTTACAATGAAAATTATCGCAGTGCAAAAGCCGAATTGAACTATATTTGCAAAAACGGAAAACAAACATTGAAACCAATTTTGACTTTCTTCGGTTTCCGTTATATTAAACTTGAAAAATATCCTGTGAAAGCAGAGAACGAGCACTTTACAGCGATTGCAGTTTATTCAGAAATAGAAAAAACAGGTCATATCAAATGTTCAAATGAAAAATTAAATCAATTGTTTTCAAATATTTTTTGGGGACAAAAAGGAAACTTTCTTGATATTCCTACGGACTGTCCGCAAAGGGATGAAAGATTGGGTTGGACGGGAGATGCACAAGTATTTGTTAAGGCGGCAAGCTATAACTATGATGTTGAACGATTTTTCCGTAAATGGCTACGAGATTTAGGGGCTGACCAAAGGGAAAATGGAGCTGTTGGGCAAGTAATTCCTGATTATCTTCCTAATGATCCCGCAAGTGCGGCGTGGGGCGATGCGACAACAATTTGTCCGTGGCAAATATATCAAACTTATGGGAATAAAGATGTATTGGAAGAACAATTTCCGAGTATGAAAAAATGGGTGGATTATATTACTCAAAACACAGCAAAACCTTATTTGTGGGCAGGCGGAGTCCATTTTGGTGATTGGCTTGGTTTGGACGCACCGAGCGGAAGTTATAAAGGGTCGAGTCGAGAAGAATTAATTGCAACAGCATTTTATGCGTATTCTACAGAGCTTTTAATTAAAGCGGGAAATGTTATAGGAAAAGATATGTCGGAGTATAAAACTCTGCATAGACAAATTGTACAAAAATTCCAACAGACTTATTTGGAATACGAAACACAGACGGAATGTATCTTGGCTGTTTGGTTTGGATTGGCTGAAAATCCTCAAAAGGCAGTTGATAAATTAGTTGATTTAATAAAAAAACAAGGAATAAAAATGCAAACAGGTTTTGTGGGAACGCCCTATATTTTACATGTTTTAAGTAATTACGGATATGTAGATTTGGCATATTCATTATTACTCCGAGAGGAATATCCATCGTGGTTATACTCCGTAGAAAAAGGCGCAACAACAATATGGGAACATTGGGACGGCATTATGGAAAATGGTGATTTTTGGAGTAAAGATATGAATTCGTTTAATCATTATGCATATGGTGCGGTAGCTGATTGGATATATGAACAAGCTGCAGGAATTACTCCGCTTGAAGAATTTCCTGGATTTGCACAAATTAAAATTGAACCAAAACCGGATAGACGATTGAAATGGCTGGAAGCATCAATAAAAACAAGAAATGGAAAAATTAAATCAAGATGGACTTATATTGGCGATAAAATTAAATATGAAATTGAAACGGCAGTAACCGCAGATATTATTATTGCAGGAAAAATAACCAGTGTAAAACCGGGAGCATATATTTTCTGGTCATAGATTAGCAGAAAGAGGGATAAATTATGAATCATTCAATAAAACCGGGACAAGTATGGCTTGATACAGAGGGGAAAAGGATTCAGGCGCATGGCGGTTCGGTGATATATATCGACGGAGTTTATTATTGGTATGGTGAAAACAAAGAAAAAACAACGGGGCAAAAAGGAATATGGCATTGGGGTGTGAGATGTTATGCTTCAACGGATTTATATAATTGGGAAGATAAAGGATTAATTATACCTCCTGATACGGAAGATATAAATTCACCCTTGCACCCGTCTTCAATGATGGACCGCCCGCACATTATATATAATGAAAAAACAAAAAAATATGTTTGTTGGCTAAAGATTATGAAATCGGATGGAAAACAAAAAACAACGGTATTAACAGCAGAGCATATTCTAGGGCCATATAAAATTGTGCGAGACGGATTAATGCCGTTGGGAATGAGTGCAGGTGATTTTGATTTGGTAGTCGCACCGGACGGAAAAGCATATTACTATTTTGAAAGAGTACACAGCGAAACTATTTGCGCGGATTTAACAGATGATTACACCGATGTAACAGGATATTACAGCACGCATTTTCCAAGATTTTCACCGCCACATGTACGTGAAGCGACCGCACATTTTTATCGAAGAGGAAAACATTACTTATTGACATCGGGGACAACAGGTTATTTACCGAATCCATCAGAAATAGCAATTGCGGACACTTGGCATGGTCCTTATAAAGTGTTGGGTAATCCGCACCCGAAAGATGGCAGCCAAACATCGTATCATTCGCAAATAGCTTCTGTATTTAAAGTGGAAGGAAAAAAAGATTTATATGTGGCAATTGCTGATAGATGGGTGCCGGAGCAAATGGATTTGAAATATGAAGAATACAGTGAAGCTTTTGAGCGTTTGTTTAATCCGAATTATACAGGTGCATGGGAGTTGGACAGCAAATTCGGAATTGACCTTGAAAGAAATACTTCTATTGCGGATTATGTATGGCTACCGATTAGATTTGATGGTGAAACGCCTTATTTAGATTGGTTAGATGAATGGAAAACAGAGGATTTTGAATAGAAAGGACAATTATGGAAAAATATTTAAATTTAAAATTAACACCGGAAGAACGAGCACAGGATTTATTGGAAAGAATGACTCTTGATGAAAAAATGGCACAAGTAAATTGTGTTTTTCCTCTTGAAAGTAATGAGAAAACAGTAGAGATCGGAATCAAATACGGAATAGGGCAAGTCAGCACATTGGATATGCGACGTATTGAAAGCTTGGAAAAAGCGGCTCTTTGGCAACGCACATTGCAAGAAAAAATTATAAATAATTCTGAGCATAATATCCCTGCGATTTTTCATATGGAAGGATTATGCGGTCCGTTTATTCAAGACGCAACAAGTTTTCCGTCAGGAATTGCAAGAGCTTCTTCTTGGAATGATGAATTGGAAGAAGAAATTGCTAAAATCGTTAGTCGTCAAGAACTTGCTTGCGGAATAACTCAAGTGTTAGCACCTGTGCTCGATATTTCCAGAGATTCAAGAATGGGGCGGCAAAGCGAAACCTACGGTGAGGATCCTACTTTGGCGGCGGCTATGGGAACAGCATATACAAAAGGCGTGCAAGAAAGTGAATTGGCAGGCAGAAAAGCTGAGTCGGTAGCAAAACATTTTCTTGGTTCGCAAAATTCACAAGGAGGAATTCATGGTGCAAACTGTGATATTCCCGAAAGACTTTTAAGTGAAGTTTACGGAAAGCCTTTTCAAGCGGCTATTACTAATTCAAATTTAAGAGGAATTATGCCTTGTTACAGTTCGGTTAACGGCGAACCATTATCGGTATCTAAAAAAATATTATCAACATTGCTTAGAGATGAAATGGGATTTGATGGAATATGTGTTGCGGATTATTCGGCTATTTCAAATGTTCATACGACACAAAAAGTTGGTGAAAGTTTTGCAGAAACGGGATTATTAAGTATGGACGCAGGAATGGATATCGAGATGCAACATTGTGTTTGCTTTAATGAAGAATTAAAAGAATGGTTTAATACAGGAAAAGCAGATATAGAAATTTTAAATCGTGCTGTATTCAGAGTTCTTACAACTAAATTCCGAATGGGTATATTTGAAAATCCGTATGCTTTGCAAGGGGAAGATTTAAAAAATGTATTCATAAATAAAGACGATGAAAATATTTCATTGCAATCTGCTCTTGAGGGTTTAACGCTTATTAAAAATAATGGAGTGTTGCCTATAAAGCAAGATGTTAAAAAAATTGCTGTGATTGGTTGCCATGCGAAAAATGCAAGAATCTTTTTTGGCGGATACACTCATTTAAGTATGGTGGAAGCAATCCATGCTGTCGCTAATTCTATTGCCGGCATGGAATCCGGAACTGTGAAAGATAAAAAAATTATTACAATACCGGGAACACAAATTCAGAGTGATGAAACAGAAGAATTTGATGCGATTTTAAAACATCAAAAACCGAATTGTTTAAATCTTTTAGAAACATTAAAAAATAAGATGCCCGATGCAGATATAAAATATGCATATGGATATCCGATAGCCGGAAATGACCTTTCGCATATGGATGAAGCCCTTGAATGTGTAAAAGATGCAGATATTGTGATTATGACATTAGGCGGAAAGAATGGTTCTTGTTCGGTTGCATCTATGGGCGAAGGTGTGGATGCAACGAACATTAATTTGCCGATATGTCAAGATACTTTTATCGAAAGAGCTTCTAAATTTGGGAAACCAATGATTGGTGTGCATTTTGACGGACGACCGATATCAAGCGATATTGCGGATTGTTATTTGGATGCAATTTTAGAAGCGTGGAGTCCGGCAGAAATGGGTGGCGAAGCTATCGCTAGAGTATTATTGGGTGAATATAATCCGGGTGGGAAATTACCTGTTTCCGTTGTGCATAATGCTGGTCAGATACCGATTTATTATAACCACCCAAGTGGTTCTGCGCATAGTCAAGGAGAAAGTATTGGTTTTAAAGAATATGTGGATGCACCTCATACACCGAGATATTTCTTTGGGCATGGATTATCATATACAGATTTTGAATATAAAAATATTAAGCTTTCAGAAAAAGAAATTTCTCCAAACGGACAATTAAAGATTTCTATGGATATTAAAAATATCGGACAATATGCAGGTGATGAAGTCATTCAATTATATTTCCGGGACTGTTTTGCAAGCATGACAAGACCCGTAAAAGAACTTGCCGGATTTAAACGAATGCATTTAAAACAGGGAGAACAAAAAACAGTTATTTTTACATTGGATATAACTCAAACAGCTTTTCTTGATAGAGAAATGAAATGGAAAGTTGAAAAGGGCGATGTTGAAATTCAAATTGGAAGTTCCTCAGAAGATATACGCTTAAAGGAAATGTTTATGATTAAGTCTGATGCATGGATTGAGGGAAAAGAACGTGAATTTTATGCAGAAGTAGAAATTGTATAAAGTAATAAAAAACGGGCACAAGTTGCCAGTCTATTATTGGCAACGTTTTCAGGCGGTTAATTTTTTATTCTGCTTAAAAATCCCAACAATTAAAGGGTTTTTACTTTTTAACCGTCTAGCAACGTTTTTATAAGGAGAAGAAATTGTGGTAAGAAACGTACTCACGTGGCTCAATGAAAAGGGACTAATAGGAACAAAAGATTTTTATCGTAAAGTGCTTTCGCTTGCATTACCGATTATGGCACAAAATATAGTTACAAATTTTGTTAATTTAGTTAATAATTTAATGGTTGGCAAACTTGGTACGGAAGAATTATCGGGCGTTGCTATATCAAATCAATTGATTTTCGTATATTCGATGAGTATTTCGGGAATTCTGGCCGGAGCAGGTCTTTTCACTGCACAATTCGTGGGAAGAAATGATGAAGAAGGTGTCAGAAATACCTTTAGATATAAACTATTTTTTTCCGGATTAATTACTTTATTGCTAATTATTTTATTCTATTGTTTCGGAAACTCACTAATCGGAACGTTTTTAAATAAAAACTCTGCAACAAGTGCTATTGGACTAACTGATATTATCGCAAAGAAATATTTGAATATTATGTTGATAGGGCTTATTCCGTTTGCAGTAACTCAAGTTTATGCAAGTACATTGCGTGAAACAGGATATGTAATTATGCCTGTGATAGCAAGTTTTGTGGCAGTTATCTTAAATACGATTTTGAATTATGTTTTGATATATGGAAAATTTGGAATTCCCGAACTCGGGACTTCAGGGGCTGCGATATCAACGGTGATTTCTCGAATTGTAGAATGCAGTATTTTAATATTCGGAGTATGGAAGGGCAAAGATGTTCATGTTTTTATTAAGAAATCATATCTTTTTTGGAAGCTACCTGAGGATTTACTTAAAAGAATTTTATTAAAAGGTATTCCAACTTTTATTAGTATTTTGTCTTGGTCTGTTGGGGTTACTATTTTAGTTCAAGCCTATTCCGTGAGGGGGTTGGATGCAATTGCCGCATATAACATAGCCAGTACGGTGAACGGTATTTTTACAAATGTATTCGGTGCATTAGGCGTAACACTATTAATTGTAGTTGGACAATTGTTGGGTGCTGGTCAAATGGAGTATGCACGTGATGTTAATAAAAAAATAATTGCATTTGCGATTGTCGTTTGTATTGTCATCGCAGTTATTATGTCGTTAGTAGCGCCGCTGATTTCAAAGGGCTATAACACATCGGAGGATGTTAAAAGACAAGCTAATTATGTGATGTGGATTATGGCGTCTATTTTGCCATGTTGTGGATTTACAAATTGTGCTTCAAGTACATTGCGAGCTGGGGGATTGACAACATTAGGTTTTATACTTGATGGAATGTATGCTTTGTGCATCAGTGCTCCTATGGCGGTTATTTTATCGAGATATACTAATATTTCATTTGTATCTTTATTTTTTATTTGCCAATATTTAGAAGTGATTAAGGCGGCAATACAATTTTATTTTGTTAAAAAAGGTGATTGGTTACAAAATGTAGTAAATAGCGGTGCAATTTAGTAGAGTTCATAAAAATCTTTGAAATGAACTGGAGGCAGGTAAAATTGTTTGAAGAATTAAAGCAACGAGTATATGAAGCGAATATGTTGCTTCCAAAGTATGGCTTAGTTACATTTACTTGGGGTAACGTGAGTGAAATAGATTGTGACGCTAGCATATTTGCAATCAAACCAAGTGGTGTAGAATATGACAACTTAAAACCTGAAGATATTGTGCTAGTTGATTTAAGTGGTAACAAGATTGAGGGAAGATATAATCCGTCATCTGATACACCAACACATTTAGAACTTTATAAAGCTTTTCCAAAGATGAAAGGCATTGTACACACTCATTCACCGTGGGCAACAAGTTGGGCACAGGCGGGTAGAAATATTCCTTGCTATGGAACTACTCATGCAGATTATATGTATGGAGAAATTCCTTGTATACGAAATCTTACAAAAGAGGAAATTGAAGAAGCTTACGAAACGAACACAGGAAAATTAATCATAGAGTATTTTAAAAATTCAGAATACATGGCTATGCCTGCTATTTTGTGCAAAAATCATGGTCCTTTCACATGGGGAAAAGATTGTTTTGATGCAGTTCACAACGCAGTTGTGCTTGAAGAAATAGCCAAAATGGCTGCAAGATGTGAAACTATTAATCCACAAGTTCAAGCGGCTCCACAAGGATTACAAGATAAACATTACTATAGAAAACACGGTGAAAATGCATATTACGGAAATAAATCGGAGGGATGAATAAAGTGATAAAAATAAAAAAATATAAATTTTGGTTTTGTACGGGTTCACAGGATTTATATGGTGATGAATGTCTTTCACATGTGGCGGAACATTCGAAAAAAATTGTTGAAGAACTGAATAAATCTGAAAATCTGCCTTTCGAAGTGGTTTGGAAACCAACATTAATAACAAGCGAACTTATCAGAAAAACATTTAACGAAGCAAACGCAGATGAAAATTGTGCGGGAGTTATTACATGGATGCATACGTTTTCGCCTGCGAAATCTTGGATTTTAGGATTTCAGGAATATAGAAAGCCGTTACTTCATTTACATACACAATTTAACGAAGAAATTCCATATGATTCAATCGATATGAATTTTATGAATGAAAATCAAGCGGCGCACGGCGATAGGGAATATGGGCACATTGTATCCCGAATGGGAATCGAAAGAAAAGTTGTAGTCGGTTTTTGGGGAAATAAAAATGTGCAAGAACGCATTGCAAGTTGGATGAGAACTGCAATCGGCGTTATTGAAAGCAGTCACATTCGCGTAATGCGTGTCGGCGATAATATGCGAAACGTTGCCGTTACAGAGGGCGATAAAGTTGAAGCACAAATTAAATTCGGTTGGGAAATCGATGCATATCCAATAAATGAAATTGCAGAGGCGGTTCAAACGGTTTCACAATCGGATATAGATACTTTGGTCGAAGAATATTATTCTAAATATCAAATATTATCTGAGGGAAGAAATGAAAAGGAATTTCGAAAACATGTAGCCGTTCAAGCGGGAATCGAAATTGGATTTGAAAGATTTCTCGAAGAAAAAAATTATCACGCAATCGTTACGCATTTCGGAGATTTGGGAAGTTTGAAGCAGTTACCGGGCTTGGCAATTCAACGATTAATGCAAAAAGGTTACGGTTTCGGCGGTGAGGGCGATTGGAAAACCGCGGCTATGGTTCGATTAATGAAAATCATGGCAGGCGGAATCAAAGATGCAAAAGGAACTTCATTTATGGAAGATTACACTTATAATCTTGTGAAAGACAAGGAGGGGATTTTGCAGGCACATATGTTAGAAGTTTGCCCGACAATCGCAGACGGTACGATTAGCATTAAAGTAAAACCGTTAACAATGGGCGACAGAGAAGATCCTGCGCGTTTGGTATTTACATCAAAAACAGGAAAAGGGGTTGCGGTATCACTTGTTGATTTAGGAACCAGATTCCGTTTGATTATAAACAATGTTAATTCCAAGAAAAACGAAAAAGAAATGCCGAATCTTCCGGTTGCGACTGCTTTTTGGAGGCCCGAACCAAATTTAACTATAGGTGCAGAAGCGTGGATTCTCGCGGGCGGGGCACATCACACGGCGTTTTCTTATGATCTTACAGCAGATCAGCTAGGCGATTGGGGAGCAGCCATGGGAATCGAAACAATTTTTATAGATGAGAATACCACTATCCGTGAATTTAAAAATGAATTGCGTTGGAATAGTGTTTCATATAGATAAGAAAACCACACACTTATTTTAGTAATATAATTCAAGAATAGACCTTTATTTAGAAACTCAAAAAAGGCGAATTATTGGAAAATTAATTTCCAATTCTATAAATTATGGGGGATTGGATACCCATTTTTAGAAATTCCAATCCATTTTGTTAAGAGTTTTTTAAATTTTTTGCAATAAGTGTCCAATTTCCCATATGTTGTAAGAATCGTTTTATACTCATAGCAAAAATTGCAACAATGTATACAAACCAGTCATTGAACATTTTCATAGTTAAATGACAAGATAAATGGAGGTTTTAAGTGACAGAAATAACAGAATGGATACTATGTCCTGTTTGCATTAATAAAACTCGTGTGAAAATAAGGAGAGATACAATTCTCAAAAATTTCCCTCTTTATTGTCCAAAATGCGGACAGGAAAATTTAGTTAATATTGAAAAATTAAATATATCGGTAATAAGAGAGCCGGACGCCAAGACGCAGAGCCAATAAAAATTTTGGCGAATTGTTTTCTCTTTAAAATGACGTATTGTAGCATCGCCAAGATTTCAAAAAGGGGTTTTGGCGATGTTATTTTTTCAACCTGCACAAATGGGAGGATGAAGTAGCTGACAGAATATTTCATTTGCTCTTTCTAGCCACTCCGATACATATTCAAATTAAAGCAAAACAATACCAAGTTTACGCTGTTTTCAGCACAGTAATTTCTTGCGGTCTTTTTAAAAATGGAAATAATATGAACATCTACCAATCATGGTTAGGTGTTTTTATTATGTCTTTTATCATTTATCGTGCACGAAGTCCGCCTTAATTTCCATTCTCTAAAGTAACTCGTTCATTTATCTAATTAGAGGGGGAAGTTATGAAAAAGTTTAAATTAAACTACACAACAGCAGATAAAACACAGGTTTGTGTTAAAGTTACAAGAGAAGTAAAAGAAGTGATAGAACAGACCGACCGTAAAATAGAATCCCAAAAACGACAAGACAGGCGCTATCTTGCGAGAGAGGAATACCAAGATGGATTCACTGATACAACAGTCCTATATCCACAAGAAAATCTTCCTGAGTTTATAGATAAGATGGATAGAAATAATCAGCTTTATTCAGCGATTGATACTCTATCCGAGACACAAAAGCGTAGAATTTATCTACATTATTTTGTAGGATTATCCTATAGAGAAATCGGAAAGCGGGAGGGTGTGAATTTTAAAACCGTTTCCGAATCTATCAAACTTGCTATACAAAATCTTAAAAAGTATTTTGACAGCAATCAACTCTAACATCCGAGAATCTTAACCAGTTGCCTTCCAATTATATTCACGCACAATTATACATGTTTTTATGCGTAATAGCAATACATATTAATTGTATTTTACACATAATTATATGTGTACCCTATTCTTGGAGGGATGCACATGGATATTTTGGGAAAAATCAAAAAACTTCGAGATGATAGAGGATGGAGTAATTACAAACTTGCGAAAGTTGCAAATATATCCGAAGGCTCATTAAATAATTTATTTCGTCTTAATAATCAGCCGACGATTCCAACTTTGGAAGCAATTTGTAAAGGATTAGATATTACACTTTCGCAATTTTTTGCAGATGAGGGAGAAGCTGTTATTCTCTCGGAAGAACAATCAGAAATGCTCAATGTGTGGAACACACTCAATAAGGAACAAAAGATAGCATTACTCGGATTGCTAAAGACAATGTAAATAAGGCTAATAAAGGGGTATTTGACGAATTTTAATTTTTCGGATGATGCCTCTTTATTTATTTTTTTTATTTTTTTATTCATTTTACCCCCACAAAACCCCTTTTTTTGTCCTATAAGTAAGGGGCTTTTTTCTTCCCCGTGCTCTTTGAAAATTAAATAGCAATATTTTAGGTACATACTATCAAGTGATGAGCCGATAAGAAACGTCGCCGTAACGGTTTTGATTGTATAAATTCAATCCCTCTATTGCCTATAGAACCATAGCGATAATCGTTCACTTATAATCCTGCTTGGAAAACAGGATGCGATGACTTACTTGATAGAGAATGATACTTCTTCACAGCCTCCCATAGATTTGAGGGGGAGCTCTGCGATATACGCTTGCCGTAGCGAAGCGGCGATACTTGCGGAGTTATGATGCTAACCAACAGCAGCCTAAAATATTCCCATATGCCGGGGGTTCGAGATAAATACGGCGATGAACAGGCAATAAAATTATATTATGTTCGTAATTTCTCGAAATTCATTTTTGCATTTATGAATTGAGATTAGATACCACAGATCGGAACATGTTAATTTGTCCGGTCTGTTCATGTACTCTCAATTTCGCAACAAAAGCAGTGTCATGGAGTTTTCAAAAACAATTTCTGAAAATAGCGGAGGTGATTTAAAATTTGGGGTCTGCGGAATTGCCATAGAAAGTGACTTTGCTGTTTCTATGAAAATATCTATCGTGTGAGGAGGTTTAAAATCTATGCAGGAAAATAAATCATCTGACACACAAAAGAAAAAAGCTGTTACTACTTATCAAGAAGTTAAAATCGGGAAAACAATTTTTCGGGTAACAAGTGTTTATCTTGGCGATATTGAATTAAAACGTGCCTTAGAAGATTTGGCTGTCAGTAAGGCTTTAGAGAGCGCATCAGTGAGATAAAACCAAACTTTTGTTTATAACATTTAAAAATATAATGTACTTTGCGGAAAAAAGGGCTGACCTTTTGTAATGGTTGCGGTACAATAATTTTGTAGGTTGTATAGCCGTCCCTGTTTGCCGTGATTATATAAGGAGGTAAATTTTGAGCAAACAAAAGGAATATAGGGTTGGCGTATACGTCCGTCTTTCAAATGAAGATGCAAGAGCAGGCGAATCTGTAAGTATTGAGAATCAAAAATTACTTTTAACCAAACACGTAAAAGAACAAGGCTGGGAACTTGTTGAGGTTTATTGTGATGACGGATTCAGCGGTACAAACCAAAATCGCCCTGCACTTCAACGGATGCTTCATGATGTAAAGCAAGGACACATTAATGCGGTGCTGATTAAAGACCTTTCCCGTCTCGGACGTAATTATTTAGAGGTTGGCGAACTCGCCGAAATCACACTTCCGCAATATGGTTGCGAACTTATTTCGCTAAATGAAAAAATTGACGATATGATGGTTTTTCGTAATTGGTTCAATGAACAACACTCAAAACAAACCAGTCAGAAAGTAAAAGCGGTTAGGAAAGCGTGTGCTGAAAGCGGAAAGTTTCTCGGAACATACGCACCTTACGGTTATATGAAAAATCCTGACAATAAGCATCAGCTTGTAATAGATGAAAGTGTTGCTCATATCGCCAAAAAAATATTTGAAATGAGGGCTAAGGGCAAAAGTTATCGCTCCATTGCTCTACATCTCAACGAACTTGGTTTAGCTTCTCCGTCAGAATATTACTACGGGAAGAAGAACCAAAGCAATCCGAAAAAAACAAATCGTTTATGGAATCCGATGACCATTAGGGATATTACTAACAATGAAGCGTACATCGGTAATCTTGTTCAACTTAAAAACGGAACTGTTTCATACAAAAATCAAAAATTGATTAGTAAACCGAAAGAAGATTGGATTCGTGCAGAAAACACGCATGAACCACTTATTTCTTTGGAACAGTGGAATCTTATACAAAAACTGGCTGAAAAAAATTATAAACCGCGGAGGTGTGAAAACGGAACAAAAAGCATTTTCAGCAGTCTCCTCTACTGTGAGGATTGTGGTTTTAAGATGCGGATTCAAATTGAACACCGAAAACCGCTAAAAAGTGAAGAATATTTTTATTATTCGTTTCTGTGCGGAAATTATAGTCGTAGCGGAAAATCTGCGTGTTCTACCCATACAATCGGTGAAAATGATTTGAAAGAGCTCGTTACAAAACAAATTCGAGATAATGCTCAAATGGTGAGTTGCGACGAAAATCATATTATAAGCCGTATATTGCAGTTGCAAAATGACGAATCGGAAACAGTACGCAATTCTTATTTACGAGAAATAAAAGCTCATCGTGACAGACTTTCCATGCTTGATAAATTGATTGAAAAACTCTATGAGGACAGGTTAAACGGGGTTCTTCCGGAACCAACTTTCAAAACTCTTATTGAAAAATTCGAGAGAGAACGCATTGACCGTTCACAATCAGCAGAAAATCTTAAAAAAAGAGTAAAATCAATTCGTCGTAATACGGATGATGCAAAAACATGGGTAAATTTAATTAAAAAATTTGGTGACATGGAAACACTTGACCGAGAAACGTTGCTTCTTTTGGTTGACAAAATACAAATCGGAGAAACCAAAAAGATAGACGGTTTCAAGGTCCGTGATATAAAAATCATATACAACTACGTGGGTGATATTAATTTTCTGACTGAAAGCACGGAGACAGAGGCGGCTTATGGATAAGTTATATAATGTCGGCTCATACATTCGTCTCAGCAAGGATAGTGTGACTTTTCGTAAAGATGAATCGCAGAGTATTGAAAATCAAAAATTTATGCTTAGTAAATTCATATCAGTAATGCCCGGATGGATTGAGCAAAAATATTACATTGATGACGGATTTAGTGGCGGAAATTTCGACCGACCTGCGTTCTTGGAAATGATGGAAGATGTCAAACAGGGCAAAATAAATCTTGTTCTTGTAAAGGACCTCTCACGTTTCGGAAGAAAT
>JGI994J12354_10001850_pt1 | contig 21200 bp, 18 predicted proteins | sample IntmicLarv3ML3BL_FD_12354 | JGI IMG/M metagenome (IMG submission 12354) | reverse complement strand
TGGTCTCTTTTCTCTTTTTGCCATAATTAAAGGCCTCCTATGATTTTATTTTATCATAGAAAACCTTTTGTTTCGCTATTTACAGAAAATTTTTCACAGACCCTTGTTTATTTACAAAGAAATAAAGTAATAAAATAAAGTGAAAAACTCATAATGTAAAAGTTATAATATATAAATAAACCTAACAAAAAATCCATTTAAGGTCAAATAATAAAAGACTTTAAATGGATTTTTATAAATGTTATATTGGAAAAATGGTGTATATAATTTGAAATAGTAAAATATTCGTTTATATTCTATTTTTTATTTAATTCAGCCATTTTCATTGCACGAACTTTAGAAGATAGACCATAAAGATTTATAAATCCTTCTGCATCAAAGTGATTATAAAGTTCACCAGTTGTAAAGGAAGCAATACTTTCATTATACAGTGAGTATGGTGATGTAGTTCCTTGTTTGATTATATTACCTTTATAAAGTTTTATTTTTACTTCACCAGTTACATATTGCTGTGTAGATTCAATAAATGCTTGAAGTGCCTCACGAAGAGGAGAAAACCATTTAGCTGAATATACAATGTCAGCATATTGAGCGGCAATATTTTTCTTAGCAATCATAGTTTCTTTATCTAATATTAATTCTTCTAACTGCATATGAGCTTCCATAAGAATGGCACCTCCTGGAGTTTCATATACACCGCGAGATTTCATACCAACCATACGATTTTCTACTATATCTACAATACCAATACCATGCTTTCCACCAAGACTGTTAAGTTCTGTAAGAATTTGAGAAAAATTCATTTTATTGCCATTAAGAGCGACAGGTTTACCTTGTTCAAATGAAAGACTTATTTCAACGCTTTCTTCAGGAGCCTTTTCAGGGGTTACACCTAACACCAGCATATGTTCAAAATTAGGGGCCTTAGCAGGGTCTTCAAGTTCAAGTCCTTCATGGCTAATGTGCCAAATATTGCGGTCACGGCTGTAACTGCTGTCTGATGAGAATGGAAGATTGATATTACGTTGAACACAGTATTCAATTTCTTCTTCTCTAGACTTAATATCCCAAATTCTCCAAGGTGCAATAATTTTAAGGTCAGGAGCAAGTGCTTTTATTGCTAGTTCAAAGCGAACTTGATCGTTGCCTTTACCTGTAGCACCATGACAGATAGCAACAGCACCTTCTTTTCTAGCTATGTCTACAAGGACCTTGCCAATAAGAGGTCTTGCCATAGCTGTTCCTAATAAATATTTATTCTCATAAATTGCATTGGCTTGAACACAAGGAGCAATATATTCATCACAAAATTCATCAGTGACATTTTCAATATATAGTTTAGTAGCACCTGTGTATTTAGCACGTTCTTCAAGTCCATCTAATTCATTCCCTTGTCCTACATCTACACATACACAAATAACTTCATAATCATAATTTTCTTTTAACCATGGAATAAGCACGGTTGTATCAAGTCCGCCGGAATAGGCAAGTATAACTTTTTCTTTCATTAATAAAAGACCTCCTAAAATATTTATAGATTATTGTTAGTTAATATTTAATATAATATTTTTAAACTTTAATAAATATACAACAAATTAACCTAATATGCAATAGATAAAATAGAAAAATGGATAAAATATAAAAGGTGTTGCATATTATGCATTAATTATGTATAATTATAAATTATTAAATAAAAAATATATAAGTTAAAAATACTAAGGAAAGATGTTGTTTACTTTTGAAAAATAGAGGAGGTACACTATGATTAAAGTGGGAATTATTGGTTCGACAGGATATGCAGGGGCGGAGCTTGTTAGATTGTTGTTACAGCATAAGGAAACCGAAATTAAGTGGTATGGTTCAAGAAGTTATATAGATAATAAATATGCATCTGTTTATCAAAATATGTTTGAAATAGTGGATGAAATTTGTTTAGATGATAATATGGCTGAACTTGCAGATAAGGTTGATGTAATATTTACTGCGACACCCCAAGGTTTGTGTGCTTCTTTAATTAATGAGGAAATATTATCAAAGGTAAAAATTATTGATTTAAGTGCAGATTTTAGAATAAAAGATGTAGGTATATATGAAACATGGTATGGTATGGAACATAAGGCAGCAGAATTTATAGAAGAGGCAGTATATGGACTTCCTGAAATTAATAGAGAGGCTATTAAAAAAGCAAGGCTTATAGCTAATCCGGGATGTTACCCAACTTGTAGTTTTTTATCTGTTTATCCATTGTTAAAGGAAAATCTAATAGATAAAGATAGTATTATAATAGATGCAAAATCAGGGGCTTCAGGGGCAGGCAGAGGAACAAAAGTAGATAGTTTATATTGTGAAATTAATGAAAATATTAAGGCTTATGGTGTTGCTGTACATAGACATACACCAGAAATAGAAGAACAATTATCATATGTGGCAGGTGATGATGTGAGGGTTAGTTTTACACCGCATTTAGTTCCTATGAATAGAGGGATTTTAATAACTGCATATGCGTCATTACTTCCTAATGTATTGGAAGAAGATATATTTAATACATATGAAAAGGTGTATAAAAAAGAAAGGTTTGTTAGATTTTTAGATAAAGATATGACACCTCAAACTAGGTGGGTTGAGGGGAGTAATTATGTAGATGTTAATTTTAAAGTAGACAAAAGAACTAATAGAATTATTATTATGGGAGCTATGGACAATTTAGTAAAAGGGGCGGCAGGCCAAGCAGTACAAAATATGAATGTTATGTTTGGACTTAGAGAAAATATGGGACTTGAACAAGTACCAATGTTTCCATAAAATTTAAGGTTGCCCTCTATTTCTTGTAAAAATTCTTACATGTAAATAAATATTGGTTTTTGTGAAAAAATAGAAATTACGATAGAAAGAATATATATTGAAAACGAAAATATGTTTTAATAAAAATATAAAATAAATTGTAAAGAGGAGATAGAAAAATGAATATAATAAATGGAGGAGTTACAGCTCCAAAAGGTTTTAAAGCAAGCGGAATATATGCAGGAATTAAAAAAAAGAAAAAAGATATGGCATTAATCTATAGTGATGTACCATGTATAGCGGCAGGTGTTTTTACACTTAATGTAGTTAAAGCTGCTCCAGTTATATGGGATAAAAAGGTTATAGAGAACTCAGACTATGTTCAGGCTGTAATAATAAACAGCGGAATAGCAAATGCCTGTACGGGGAATGAGGGATATAGATATTGTGAAGAAACTGCAAATGAAGTAAATAAGGTATTTGGTATTGACGCAGATAATGTACTTTTAGCTTCAACAGGAGTTATAGGAAAGCAGCTTCCTATAGATACAATTAAAAGAGGAATTAGTATATTAGCTGAAAATCTGAACTGTGGCAGAGAAGCGGCAAAACTAGCGGCAGAGTCTATTATGACTACTGATACTAAGTCAAAAGAAGTTGCAGTTGAAGTGGAAATAGGCGGAAAAACAGTGACAATAGCAGGTATGTGTAAAGGTTCAGGTATGATACATCCTAACATGGCAACAATGTTATGTTTTGTAACTACTGACGCAAATATTAGTAAGGAATTACTGCAAGAAGTGCTTAGTGAAGATGTAAAAGACACTTTTAATATGATTTCTGTAGACGGAGATACTTCCACTAATGATACTGTATTAGTAATGGCAAATGGTCAAGCTGGAAATGCAAAAATTACTGATAAAAACGAAGAATATACTATATTTTATAATGCATTTCACTATATTATGGAAGAATTATCTAAAATGATAGCTGGAGATGGAGAGGGTGCGACTTGTTTATTTGAAGTAACAGTAGTTAATGCAAAATCTAAGGAACAAGCAGTTACTCTTAGCAAATCAGTAGTGACTTCAAGTCTTACAAAATCAGCAATATTTGGACATGATGCAAACTGGGGAAGAATACTTTGTGCTATGGGATATTCTGGTGCATTGTTTAATCCAGATTTGGTTGATATTTATTTTGAGAGTTCAGCAGGGAAACTTAAAATAGTAGAAAATGGAAAAGCTACAAATTATAGTGAGAAAGAGGCTACTCAAATTTTATCACAAGAAAAAGTTACAGCATTTTTAGATGTAAAAGAGGGCAATGCAACAGCAACGGCATGGGGCTGTGATTTGACTTTTGATTATATAAAGATAAATGCAGATTATCGTTCATAAATATAAAAATAATATAAGGAGGAAATGGAAATGAATTCTATTTATGAAAAAGCAGAGGTGCTTATTGAGGCACTTCCATATATTCAACGTTTTAATCGTAAAATTATAGTGGTTAAATATGGCGGCAGTGCCATGGTTGATGAGGAATTAAAGAAAAATGTAATAAAAGATGTAGTATTATTAAAGTTAGTGGGATTTAAGCCTATAGTAGTACATGGCGGAGGCAAAGAGGTTAGTAAGTGGGCAGGAAAAATAGGAATGGAGCCTAAGTTTGTTAATGGACTTCGTGTAACGGATACAGACACTATGGAAATTGCTGAAATGGTTTTAAATAAGGTCAATAAAAGTTTAGTTCAAATGATAGAAGCATTAGGTGTGAGGTCAATAGGAATTAGCGGTAAAGACGGAGGACTTCTTCATGTAAAGAAAAAATATTCAAATGGTGAAGATATAGGGTTTGTGGGTGATATTGATAAAGTAAATCCAGATATTCTTTATGATTTATTGGAAAAAGATTTTCTTCCTGTAATATGTCCTATAGGTTATGGTGATGATTCTAATTCATATAATATTAATGCTGATGATGCAGCATGTTCTATTGCAACTGCTATTAATGCAGAAAAACTTGCATTTTTAACTGATATAGAAGGAGTTTATAGAGATATAAATGATAAAAATTCACTTATATCAGAAATGAATATAACAGAGGTTAAGCAATTTATTGCAGAGGGTTTTGCAGGCGGAGGAATGCTGCCTAAACTTAATAATTGTGTAGGAGCAGTTGAAAGCGGAGTATCTAGGGTTCATATATTAGACGGAAGAATTGCGCATTGTCTATTGCTTGAAATATTTACTAATAAAGGAATAGGAACTGCTATTATAAATGATTTAGAAAAGAGGTTTTTCAATGAATAAAGAAAAATATATGCAAATGGGTGAAAATGCATTTATACATACTTATAATAGGTTGCCGTTAGTTTTAGAAAAAGGTGAAGGTGTATATTTATACGATACAGATGGAAAAAAATATTTAGACTTTGGAGCAGGTATTGCAGTGTGTGCTTTGGGTTATGGAAATAAGGCTTATAATAATGGATTAAAGGCACAATTGGATAAAGTTTTGCATATATCTAATTATTTTTATAATGTGCCTGCTGTAGAGGCGGCTAATAATTTAAAGGCGGTAAGTGGTCTGGAGAGGGTGTTTTTTACAAACAGCGGAACAGAGGCGGTTGAAGGAGCTATTAAATTAGCTAAGAAGTATGCCTATTTACGTAATGGAAATACAGATAATGAAATTATAGCAATGGAACATTCTTTTCATGGAAGAAGTATGGGAGCTTTATCGGTAACAGGAACAGAAAGTTATAGAAAACCTTTTGGTGAATTTTTGGCAGGGGTAAAGTTTGCTGTTTATAATGATTTAGAAAGTATAAAAGCATTAATAAGTGAAAAGACTGCCGCAATTATATTAGAAACTTTGCAAGGTGAGGGAGGAATACATCTGGCAAATGAGGAGTTTTTAAAGGGAATTAGAGATATATGCGATAAAAATGATATAGTTATGATACTTGATGAAATACAGTGCGGAATGGGCAGAACAGGAACTATGTATACTTATGAGCAATATGGAATACTTCCTGATATTATGACTACTGCTAAGGCACTTGCCTGCGGAGTTCCAGCAGGTGCTTTTTTGGCTAATGAAAAAGTGGCAAAAGCAATGGTTCCAGGAGACCATGGCAGTACATATGGCGGAAATCCATTTGCCTGTGAGGCTATTAATTTAGTATTTGAGCAGTATAAAGAATTAGGAATACTTGAACATGTCAATGAAATTAGTAAGTACTTAGAAGAAAGATTAGATGAACTTGCGGATAAAACAGCGGGTGTTAAGGCTCATAGAGGTAAAGGATTAATGAGGGGTATTGTGCTTTCTCCTGATATAAATGTGGGAGATGTGATTAAACGGGCTATATCTAATGGACTTATAGTATTTAGTGCTGGCCAAAATGTACTTAGATTAGTACCTCCATTGGTGATAGAGAAATCTCATGTTGATGAGATGATAGAGATAGTTAAAAAGTGTGTATATTAGAGTGTATATTTTATAGTATGATATGTATAGACTATAATTAAAATTATGATGTACTTAATTATATAAGTGTGGTATATGTGAATAGTGTGTGAAGTGTAATTTTTGTTAGATTTTTGCTTGCATTCCGCCTGCAAATTATGTAGAATAATAAAGTAAAGGGTGTTGTATCTTCAAAACTATGGAGGTACAAAATGTCTAAAAATAAAAAAGTATTAATTATAATGGTTGCTAGTTTTATACTAGCAACTGGTTTTATATATTGTCTAAATGAGGGGTATAATGATAAAGTGCCCGCATTATCTATTAAATCTAGTATAAATGAAACTAAAAATTTATTAGAAATATCTGATGAGATGTCGATTATAAATACTGTTTCAGAAACTACTATTTATGAAAATTCAAAACTTAAATCGCAGGATACAACCAAAATATCTTCTGAAAATCCTAAAATATTTATACATATATATGGTGCAATAGAAAATCCTAATGTATACAAATGTGAGGAAAGCATTAGATTATTTGAATTAATTGATATTGCAGGTGGTTTTACTAATGATGCAGATAGAAATTATTTGAATTTATCACAGGTGCTTTTTGATGGGATGAAGATATTTGTACCTACAATTGAAGAAGTAGAACAAAATATTGTTTTAAAAGAAAATCTGAATACTCATGAAATGGGTATTCAGGATTCAGTGAGCAGTGAATTACAAACGGCTAAAGTTAATATAAATACAGCAGCTTTAGAGGAATTAATGACTTTATCAGGGATAGGAGAAAGTAAAGCAGCTTCTATAATTAAATACAGAGAAAATGTAGGCAGTTTTAGAACTATAGAAGAAATTATGAATATCTCTGGTATTAAAGCAGCAGCATTTGAGAAAATTGCGGATAGTATATGTGTAAATTAAAAATATAAATGCAAAATAACACTGTTATTGTCATTTATATTTTTAATTGAAGTTTGAAATAACAATAAACAAATGTAAAGGGGAATACAGTGGCTAACAGAATTTTGGTTGTAGACGATGAAAAATTAATTGTTAAAGGTATTAAATTTAGCCTAGAACAAGATGATATGGCAGTGGATTGTGCTTATGATGGAGAAGAGGCTTTAGAATATATAGAAAAAAATGAATATGATATGATATTATTAGATATTATGCTTCCTAAATTGAGCGGTTTTGAAGTGTGTCAGCATATAAGAGAGGTATCAGAAGTGCCTATTATTATGTTGACTGCTAAGGGTGATGATATGGACAAGATACTGGGTTTGGAATATGGAGCAGATGATTATATTACTAAGCCATTTAATATATTAGAAGTAAAGGCAAGAATTAAGGCTATAATAAGGCGAAGTTCTAAGAATAAACTTAAATCAATGCCAAAGGTTAATGTAATATCAGCAGGAGATATGGTACTTGATAAGGATGGAAGACGAGTAACTATTAAGGGAAAATATATAAATCTAACAGTTAGAGAATTTGATTTATTAGAAATTCTTATTTCTAGTCCTAATAAGGTTTACAGCAGAGAAATGTTACTAAAATTAGTTTGGTCACATAAAAGTGATGAGGGCGGAGCTGGCGATGTTCGTACAGTAGATGTACATATTCGCCGTTTAAGAGAAAAGGTAGAGCCAAATCCAAGTGATCCGACATATATACATACAAAATGGGGAGTAGGTTATTATTTTTATGCCTAAAATACTAAAAAATTTTTTAAAAAGTATGCGTTTTTGGTTAATCGTATGTATAGGACTTGCAGGATTTATCCCGCTTAGAATATATAGAACTGCTGTAAGTGAAGATTTTCGTAAAAGTGAAATAGATTCCCAAATTTCAGAACTTACATATCAGGGGGAAATATTAAGGCGGCAGTTGATTTCTAAAAGTTATATGCAAAACTCTGCTGATGAAGTAATGAATGCAGTTTTACAGTCATTTTCAGATTTATATGACAGCAGAATAATTATAATAGATAAAAACTTTCAAGTTATAAAAGATACATACCACATAGAAGAAGGTAAATTTAATATATCAGAGGGTGTATTAAGAAGTTTTGTAAGTTTGCCAGTTGATATACATAATGCATATGAGGGATATATTGATTTTGTATTTCCAATATATGAAGCGCAGACAGATATCAATAAAGAGGGCAGAACAGCGATAGGTATTTTGTGTATTACATCATCAACAAGACGTTCAGATGCGATGATTACAGAAGTGTTAGGAAGAACAGCTTTGTTAGAGATTTCTTTGCTGTTATTATTAATTCTTACGTCATTTATTATTACTGATAGGCTTATGCTGCCTATAAATAGGTTAATAAAAGAACTTAGAAAGATTGAAAATGATGGAAATAACACAGAAATATCAGTTAATACATTTGAAGAAACTAAAAGTATTTCTTCTTCAATAAGTTCTATATTTAAACGCTTAAAGGTACTTGATGAATCACGGCAAGAGTTTGTATCAAATGTATCACATGAACTTAAAACTCCTCTTACTTCAATGAGAGTATTAGCAGATTCACTTAATTCGCAAGAAGAAGTGCCGCTAGAAATTTATAAAGAATTTATGTTAGATATATCTGAAGAAATTGACAGAGAAAGTAAAATAATAGATGCTTTATTGGCTCTTGTAAGAATGGATAAGGGTGTAATGGAGTTTTCTGTACAGTCAGTAGCCATTAATGAAATAATTAAAAGTATATTAAAGCGTCTGCGGCCAATAGCTAATCAACGTAATATAGAGTTAATATTTGAGAGTATACGTCCAGTTACTGCTGATGTGGATGAAGTTAAGATTACATTAGCTATTTCTAATTTAATAGAAAATGCTATAAAATATAATGTTGAGGAAGGCTGGGTTAAGGTTACATTAGATGCAGACCATAAGTTTTGTTATATAAATGTGGCAGATTCTGGTTTAGGAATACCAGAAGAGTTTCAGAGTCATATCTTTGAAAGATTTTATCGTGTAGATAAAGCACGTTCAAGGGAACGTGGGGGAGTTGGTTTAGGACTATCTATAACAAAGGGAGTAATTACCAAACACAAAGGTGTTATAAAAGTACAAAGTGTGGAAAATGGCGGTACAACATTTACTGTGAGAATCCCTCTGCATTACATTGTATGATAAAATTTAGGAGATATTAATTATGATTAGGAAAATTGTTGTATGTTTTATGCTGATATTTATGTGTGTATCACTGATGACAGCTTGCAGGAGAGGAACAGAGAACTCTGAAAGCAAAGTGTATCAACTATATTATTCAAATAAAAATCAAACTAAGTTGTTACAGACAGAATATGAAGCTGAAGAAAATGATAGATTAAGTTTAGCAGCAGAGTTATTAACACAGCTTAAAATAGTTCCAGAGGATTTATCGGCATTGTCAGTAATACCTTTTAATGTTGACTTAAATGATGAAACATTAAAATTTGAAGGAAATATTATGTCTATATATTTTGATTCTACATATCCAAGTGTAGGTTCTATTGAAGAGATTTTATGCAGAGCGGCAGTTGTAAAGACTCTGTCACAGATTGATGATATAGATTTTGTATCATTTTATGTAGCTGGAAATCCCCTTATTGATGCTAAAGGGAAACCTGTAGATGTTATGTCAGCGTCAGACTTCTTAGAGGGAACAGGTGATAAGGTAAATACTTTTCAAAAGACAACATTAAAGCTTTATTTTGCAAATGAAACAGGAACACATTTAGTATCTACGAGCAATGAGGTTATATATGATACAAATATGTCAATGGAAACTGTAGTGATTACACAACTTATAAATGGTCCAGAAACAGAAGGGGCATATCCGACGTTGCCAAAAGATACTAAAATACTTAGTGTAGCTACTAGAGATAATATTTGTTATGTAAAACTAAATTCAAAGTTTTTAGAAAATAATTTGGAAGTTAGTGACCATATACCTATTTATTCTATTGTAAATTCACTGTCGGAAGTATCTAATATAAATAAGGTTCAGATTTTGATAAATGAAAGAAAAGATGCTATGTTTAGGGATAGTATTTCGCTGAATGTACCGTTTGAAAGAGATTTAGATTACATAGGAGAATAAATAAAAATGAATAGACCACTTGCATTATTTGCTGGATTTTTTGTACTTGGAGAGGTACTAAGGCTTATATATGACATTGGTGAAGTAATGGTGGCGGTAGCAATTTTGATTGCTATAATAATATTTGCTGTTATGTTATTTTGGAGCTTTAGCAATAAAGCTCTTTTTTGGTTTTGTTTTTTAATTCCTGCTTTTATTATTGGCATAGTAAGAATGGGGACAGTTGAAAAAGAAATTGCTAATATACCTGCAATATCGGGAAATATTGCTATTAGCGGGAAAGTATATAAAATAAAAGAAACAAAAAGAAGTTATGCGATTTATTTAGAAAATGTAAAAATAATAAATAGTGAGGCAGAAAATAAGGAACAAGAGCAGTTTGATAGAGTGTTAGTTTACTATAGTGATATTAAAGAATTGAAAATGGGGAATACTGTTAATGTTTATGGTGAAATAGAAATTATGCCAAAGGGCAGTAATATCGGACAGTTTTCTCCAAGAGATTATTATGGAATGGAAAAAATTTATTATAGATTGTATGCTTTAAGAGGAGATATAATTTGTGGTAAGATAGATTGGTTTCATGAGGGACTTAGGAACATTAGAATTTATTTTGTGAATATTATTGCTAATATAGCACCAAATAAGGACGCTGGAATGTATGGAGCTTTATTATTAGGTGATAATAGTGATATGGATGAGGAAAGAGAGCGTTTGTATAGAATAACAGGTTTATCACATTTATTGGTAATTAGTGGAATGTATATTGCTATGATAGGCAGAGCAATATATAAGTTGGTCAGAAAATTTATAGGAGGATTTAAAATTGCAGTTTTATGTGCAGTATTTTTTACGTATGCATATTGTATTATGATAGAGGGCGGTGCTGCAATAAACAGGGCTTTAATTATGTTTATTATATTGATGTCAGCAAATGCCTTAGGGAGAACATATGATATGATTACGGCAATGAGTGTGACAGCAGGAATATTATTTATGGAAAATCCTATGCTGTTAAAATCGGTGGGAATTCAATTTTCTTTTGGAGCAGTTTTTTCAATAGCTATTGTTTATCCAATTTTAAAATCATATTGCAGTAAAGAGTGCAGGGGTTCAAAAATTTGGGATTCTATTATTTTAAATTTAGCAGTTCAATCAATAATTTTGCCTATATGTATATATCATTTTTTTGAATATCCGATATATACAATTCTTATTAGTATTTTTATGATACCATTAATGGATATTATAGTATACTTTGCAGGGGGCGGTCTTATTGCTGGCTGCATATCTTTAACATTAGGTAGGTTTATTATAGGCACAGGAGCAGTTATATTAAAATTAAATGATATAATATGTGGATTTACAGATAAACTGCCGTTTGCAAGGATATTAATAGGCAGACCTGATATTTGGCGAATTGTAATATATTATATAATAATTTCAGGAACTTGTTTTACAATGTATATTGTAAGAGATAATGAAGTTAAATTGAAAAATAAACCAGCATGGCTGATAAATTTATTAGTAGTTAGTTTGGCTTTTGTGTTTATATATGGAAGCACTGTAACTGTTTTGAGAGTAGATAAATTAAACAAACTTAGAATTACTTTTTTAGATGTAGAGCAAGGCGATGGAATAGTTATTGAAAATCCAAATGGAAGTGTATCTATAATAGATTGCGGAAGTTCTGCTGTATCAGAACTGGCAAAGTATAGGCTTGTGCCATATTTGATGAGCAGGGGACATAATGAGGTGGATAATTGGTATTTAAGTCATATGGATAAGGACCATGTTAGTGCCATTTTAGAAGTTTTAAAAAATTATGATTACATAGGTATTAAAATTAAACGTATATTTATTACTACAGCAATGAGTAAGAGTAATAAATCTAATGAATTAATTGAATTAGCTCTAAATGAAAATATTGAAATAAGGATTATTGATAAAGGAGATATAGTTAGTGATGGTCTAGCGCAAATAAGAATTTTGCACCCAGAAAAGAATGTGTTAGGTCTAAATGATAATGAGGCTTCTATGGTAATGGAGTATAGTTATGGTGATTTTATAGCACTATTTACAGGTGATACAGAAGCTAGGGGTGAGGACATATTAGTAATGAGTCAACTATTAGGAGATTATACTCTGTTAAAAGTAGGACATCATGGTTCTTTGGCTGCAACATCAAATGAATTACTTAAAATTATAAGACCTGAAATGTCAGTTATTTCAGCAGGTTTTAATAATTCTTATGGACATCCTAGAGCAGATGTATTGGAAAGATTGGAAAATGCAGGAAGTGAAATATATAGAACTGATTATTTTGGTGCGATAACTGTAGAAACAGATGGAAATAATGTATGGTATGATTGTTTTTTGGATAGAGCTAAGGGAAAATAGTTAGTTTATAACCTATATTTTTAATGTTTCTAAATATTGTAATTTTGACATGAAAAATGTATCTCATTATGCTAGAATAATAAATTATTATTTTCAAACATTCGAGGTGCAGTTTATTTTATAGTTTAAGGCTGTACATTTATAAGCGAGAGATTATGAAAAACATTATAAAAGCAAGATTTATTGTAGTATTTTTTAATAAATAAATTAATAATAGCAGTGTAACTTATGTAAGCTGCACTGCTATTATTAAAGAAACTAATTTTATTTCTTTTTTATTACTCTTGTCCAAAATAGTAAAATTATAAATTCAACTATATATAATATGAATAAAAATATGTAAAATATAGAAAGATTATAATTATTGATAAAAAATAGTGCAAACTGATTTCCGATTAGTCCAGCTATAGCCCAAGCACTTAACGAAATTCCTTGAACAGATGATAAGTGTTCCATTCCGTAATTTTGTTCTAAAATATTAGGCAAACAGCTAAATCCAGCACCAAAGAAGAAATTTATACCCCACATCATCGTTAATGTGCCTGCTAATGTTCCAGGATTAAGTGCGGCTATACTGCAAAGGAGTATTGAAGAAATAACCATAAAATAATAAGGTACATGTTTGTTTTTGAGTTTATCTTGTAAAGAAGCCATTATCATTCTGCCAGATAAATTCCAAAGGGCACTAATACTGCAATAAAATACAATAGTAGAAGATGAAGTAACACCTAATAAATGATAAATTTGTTTTTCCTGACTAATCAATGCAAGTCCACATGCAATGTTTAAAAAGAAAACTAACCATAGTAAGGCAAATTTTTTTGAGAAGATTAGTTTAACCATACTAAAGGTTTTGCTGATTTGCTCTGTAGGAAGCTCTATTTCTGGCTTAGTTATAAGCAAATGGGAAATAAACAATAAAACACCATATAAGCCAGCTAGAATGTAGAAAACAGTGTATACAGGCATTATTCTGAGTAAAAAAACAATCATAGGATTAGTTATAATTCCAGCTAAAGCAAATCCAGCAATGGAAAGTCCTGCGGCTAATCCTTTGTTATTGATAAACCATAACATCATTGCTTTTATAGGTGTAATATATCCAAAACCTAATCCAATGCCTTGAACTACACCAAAACCTAATACAGTAAGAACAGGATTTTTAATTTGAATAGCAAATCCTGTTAATGCAAATCCTACAGTACATAAAATAAATGTAATAAAACTAGAGTTTTTGACACTTTTTTCTACAATGCCTCCGCCAAAACTAGCTGCAATGCCTAAGAAAAAAATAGCCAGAGAGAAACACCATTCAGTTATAGATTTATTAAATCCAGTATAATCTATTATATCCTCTTTGAATAAGGTCCAACAATATACTGAGCCAATGGCAAAATTAATAAGAATGGTTGGTAAAAGTCCATTTAAGTATTTGTTCTTTATTTAAAACACCCCTTTCATAAAAAATCACTAAATAGTATCATAACAAATTTTTGAAAATTATTCTATATAATAAAGCTGTTATTTTAACTAAAAAGTAAAAAAATATAATATTTAAGTGTAACAAAGTACAAATATTAAATTTTTATTAACAAAAATAAAATATTTGTATATCAAAAACCTTGTATATATGCAGTTATTGGTGTATTTTATTATTATAATTATAATGACTATTAATATAAAAATAAAATTAAAGAAAAAAGAATACTTACAAAAAGGAAAATAAAAAATATTAATTAACCGATAAAAGAACACTTCATGAAGCAATAAACTCCAAAGAGAGTATGAGATGGGGTTATATGTTTGAAAGATTTTGGAATACTCCAGACAAATGCATACAGTTGTTAAGTAAGGCTAAATATATATGTATACCATATTTTGGCTTTTATGCAGATGTTTCAAAGGCTTTACATATATATTTTAATTATTATGAAAGATTTTAACCTTGTTTAGTAAGCAATTTTCTAAAATAAAAAGACAAAATTGTGCAAAATAAATAAAAAAATATTAAAAAGTAAAGAAAATATTGACATTATGTGAAGTATTGATATAATGAAATTAGAAGAAATGAGAATAAATTTAATATGTTGGATTGTTACCAAATAAATGGGCAAAACCAAACCTATACCAATAACTTTAGGGGTATAAGTTTGGTTTTTATTATTAAACATAATATTTAAGCTATTAAAAATCCTATTATTTTTATAATGTGGGTTTAGTTGTTTGCCTAATATTGTAGAAATAGTTATTTAATAATGGAAGTGAATTTATTTATAAATTTTATAAATAAAAAATGAACAATGGTATTTAATTAAAATGATGGTATTTATTATACTGAATATGATTTTAAGGAGGAAGATATGCGCGTAAAGAAAATATTTAATAACAGTGTTGTCAGTGCAATGAATAATACTGGTGAAGAAGTTGTTATAATGGGACGCGGACTCGGTTTTGACAAAAAAGAGGGGGATATTATTCCTGAAAATCGTATTGAAAAAATATTTGTAATGGATAAGAAAAGTAATGATAAATTTAAGCAAATATTAGGAGATATTTCACTTGAGCATTTTAAAGTATCAGATGACATTATTACAATGGCAAAACAAACAATAGGCAAAAGTTTGAGTGAAAAGATTTATATTACACTTACAGATCATATCAGCTATGCTATTGAGAGATATCAAAAAGGTGTTGATATACATAATGCTATGTTGTTTGAAATTAAAAGTTTTTATAATTTGGAATTTACAGTGGGACAATTGGCATTAAAAATTATTGAAAATCAATTAGGTGTAAAATTACCTGATGATGAGGCTGGTTTTATTGCACTACATTTGGTCAATGCAGAATTAGATTCATCAATGGAGCATATGCAGGAATTAACTATTATGATAAAAAGTGTATTAGATATAGTGCGTTTTCATTTCAAAATGGATTTTGAAGAAGATTCAATAGATTATAAAAGGTTTGTGCTTTATATTAGAGGTTTAGGGTCATATATATTTGAGAGAAAGAAGTTAAGGTATGGAGATACAGAACTTAAAAATATAGTTTGCAGTACATATCCAGAAGCTTTCAGATGTGCAGAGAAAATAGGAAAATATATTCAGCAGCAGTTTAATGTAGTTATATCAGAAGATGATGAGATGTTTTTAACAGTTTATATACATAGATTGACTAATTTACAGAGGTAACTAATTTGGTTTATTAAATCACTTCGGCCGGGTGATTTTATAATAAATATGAGAGGGGATATTTATATGGATTACAAAAATTTAGCAAGTTCAATATTAAGTAATGTTGGTGGAAAAGAAAATGTAGCTGCTGTGACACATTGTGCTACAAGACTTAGATTTAATTTAAAGGATAATAAAAAGGCAAATACTGAAAAATTAAAATCTATAAAAGGTGTGTTGAGCGTAGTTGAAAAAGGAGGGCAATTTCAGGTTGTAATAGGCAATGAGGTAGCAGGTGTATTTAGAGCAGTTGCTGAATTAGGAAACTTCACATCAGGAGATTCTGATGGTGGGGGGAATGAAAACAATTCAGGAGTTAAGGGGAAAATAAATAAGGTATTTGATACTATCTCTGGTATATTTACACCATTTTTACCAGCTCTTACAGGTGCAGGTATGATTAAGGCTGTTATGGCTTTATTAGTAGCATTTAAGTTAATAGACAATACTTCACAGATATATGCAATACTTAATTTTGTGGGTGATGCAGCATTTTATTTTATGCCTATAATGTTAGCTTATTCAGCAGCACAGAAATTTAAAACTAATCCATATCTTGCAATGACTTTAGGTGGAATATTATTACATCCTAATTTTATAAATATGGTGAATGCAGCAAAAGAAACAGGTGAACCTATTAAGATTATAGGCTTTAATGTTCCGCTTGTAAGTTATGCTTCATCAGTAATACCAATTATTTTGTCAGTGTGGCTGATGTCATATATACATAAGTTTGCTGATAAGGTATCTCCTACAGTTGTTAAGTTTTTTCTGGTACCGCTTATTACTTTAATTATTACTACACCTATAATGCTTATTGTAATTGGACCTTTAGGAAATTTCCTTGGTTCAATGGTAGCATCTGGTATGTCATTCCTTGATGCAAGGGCATCTTGGCTGACACCGACCATTTTAGGAGCAACAAGTCCATTGCTGGTTATGGCTGGAATGCATTATGGAATTATACCATTTGGTGTTAATAATTTGGCTACGGCAGGTTACGATACTTTGGTTGGACCTGGTATGTTAGCTTCTAACATTGCTCAGGGAGGGGCTGCTCTTGCGGTAGCACTTAAAACTAAGAATAAAGATTTAAAACAGCTTGCTACTTCAGCAGGAATTACGGCTGTATGCGGAATTACAGAACCTGCCATGTATGGTGTAACTCTTAAACTTAAAAGACCATTATATGCGGTATTAATCGGCGGTGGTCTTGGCGGATTATTTGCAGGTATTTTTAAAGTTAGACGTTTTATGTCAGGTTCACCTGGACTTCTTACTCTTCCTGCTTATATAGGAGAACCATTATCAAACTTTACATTTGCAATTATAACTTGTGCTATTGCATTTTCAGCAACATTTTTATTAACTCTTTTATTTGGATTTGAAGATCCAAAAGAAAATAGTGAAGTATTAAATGTGAAAAATGATACAGTCAAAAATAGAAAAACAGAAGAAATAAAATCTCCTATGAATGGAGAATTTGTAGCACTTAGTAAGGTAGATGACGCTACATTTGCGACAGAAGTTTTGGGTAAAGGTTTTGCAGTAAATCCTAAAGAAGGCAGACTTTTATCACCTATTAAGGGAACTATTATGACTGTTTATGCAACTAAACATGCAATTTGCATTAAAGGTGATAATGGTGCAGAAATATTATTACATGTAGGTTTAGAAACTGTAAGATTAGATGGAAGATATTTTGAATGTAAAGTTAGTGAAGGTGATAGAGTAGAAGCAGGAACTGAAATGTTAGTTTTTGATATGGAAAAAATAAGAGCAGAGGGTTATGATTTGACAACACCTGTTATAATAACTAATATTGATGAATACTCAAACTTTAACTGCAAAGATGTATCTGAAGTTAAAGCAGGTGATGTGATATTAACTATATCTTAAAATAAATATTTTGATAATAAACAAAGTGATATGGCTAACTACCAATATGATAAATGTGAGGAGGTTTTTATGAAGCAAGGATTTCTTTGGGGTGGTGCTACAGCGGCTAATCAGTGTGAAGGCGGTTTTGATAAGGGCGGTCGCGGAATAGCTAATGTTGATGTAATTCCGCATGGAGAATATAGAAGAGCAGTTTTATTAGGAGAAATGCCTTATAATGAATTGCCAGCAGATAGTTATTTTCCAAGCAGAAGTGCTATAGATATGTATAGTAACTACTTGGAGGATATTAAACTTTTTGCCCAAATGGGATTTAAGTGTTACCGTTTTAGTATCGCTTGGTCAAGAATTTTTCCAACAGGTGAAGAGGAAATGCCAAATGAAGAGGGATTGTTATATTATGAAAAAATTATAGATGCACTTTTAGAATATAATATAGAACCTGTAGTGACTTTGTGTCATTTTGATATACCGCTTCACTTAGTAGATAAATATGGTGCATGGCGTAGCCGTGAAGTAGTTGATTTATATGTGAAATATTGTGAAACTTTGTTTACTAGATTAAAGGGCAAAGTTAAGTATTATATTACATTTAATGAAATTAATATGCTTTTACATATGCCATTTGTAGGTGCAGGTATATATATTAATGATAAGAGTAAGGAAAAACAAATAAAGTATCAGGCAGCACATAATGAACTTGTAGCATCGGCTAAAGTTACAAAATTGGCTAAAGAAATTGATGAAAATATACAGATTGGATGTATGATGGCAGCAGGGTATTTTTATCCATATTCATGTAATCCTAAAGATGTATGGGAATCATTAATGAGAAACCGAGAAAATTATTTTTTAATTGATGTACAAGTAAGAGGATACTATCCTTCATATGCTTTGAAAGAGTTGGAGAGAGAGGGGATTGTGCTTGAAATTGAAGCAGATGATATGGAAATTTTAAAGAATACCGTTGATTTTGTTGCTATAAGCTATTATTCATCACGTACAATTTCAGTTGATGAAAGTCTTTTTAAGGATGCTATTACTGGAAATATGCAAAGGTCACTTAATAATCCATATTTGAAAAATAGTGAATGGAACTGGCCTATAGATCCAGACGGTTTTAGAACTACTTTAAATGCTTTATATGAACGTTATCAAAAGCCTATTTTTGTAGTAGAAAATGGATTAGGGGCTAAAGATGAAATTAATGCTTCTGGAGAAATAGAAGATGATTATCGTATTAACTATTTAAGAGAACATATAAAGTCAATGAAAACAGCAATAGAGGTAGACGGAGTAGATATATTAGGTTACACACCATGGGGCTGTATAGATATAGTATCAGCTTCAACTGGAGAGATGAGCAAGCGTTATGGATTTATATATGTCGATGTTGACGATAAGGGTGAGGGTAGCTGTAAGAGAATTAAGAAAAAATCATTTGACTGGTATAAGAAGGTTATTGAAACAAATGGTGAGTGTTTAGATTAGTTTAATTATGTTGCAATTTATAAACTGAAAGTTTATATTATTATTTTATGGTAAAGGTTTACTTATAAAGAAAAACTCTTTATTCCATACGTAAACTGGAAGGGGTTATACTGAAAATGTAATTTAGAATTATATTTTCAAGATAACCCCTTTCTATTTGTAAATAAAGAAATATATTAAAATATTAATCTGTATTGACATTAATGTCGATTTTATATAGGTATTTATAGAAATTAATCGTTGTTATTTATGCTATAATTGCCGTCAGGTTCGGCAGCTTTGGAAATAGAGTCAGCAGAGTCTGGGGTTAAATCAGGATGTTGTTCTGTTTCAGAAGACTGTAGATGTTTACTGGTAATTTTTAAATGTTCATTATCTAATATAGTATTAACTAAAGTTTTGATAGGAGTATCAAGAGTACGATATTTGTTAATATATTCTATTTCTTCTGTAGTTAATGTTGGAATATTATATGTGGTATTTCTTTCCATAGGAACATTATAACCAATAAGCCATGCTTCACTTACATTAAGGGCTTCTGCTAATATAAAAATATTATTTTGTCTAGGTTCATATTTACCTGATAAGTAAGAACTTAATTGTCCTTTATCGATACCTGTAAGTTTAACTAATTCAGCTTGTTTTATTTGAAATAACTCCATTGCATATTTAAGGCGATCTTTGATGTCAGATATTTTCATGTGATTTTACTCCTCGAATAAAAATTATATTAAGATTATTATAAAGCTAAGTTTAGAAAAAATCAAGAAAAGTTTATAAAAAATAAAAAGTATTAAAAATATAATAAAAAATACTTGACAAAAAGTGGGGGAAATAGTATTATAATTACAACTTGAGAAAAACTCAACAAGGAGAGGTTTAATAATGTCTACTATAAAATATGATTACAGAAAGTTAAAAGGAAGAATTAGAGAAGTATTTGGAACTCAAGCTTTGTATGCGGCTGAAATAGGTATGTCAGCAGTTTCGGTGAGTAATAAACTTAATAATCTAGTTGACTGGAAACAAATTGAAATAGAAAAATCAGTAGATTGTTTAAGAATATCACCTTCAGAAATACATATATATTTTTTTACTAAAGAAGTTGAGGGAAACTTAACTGAAGCGTGTCATTATGATTAAGAATATATGAAAATTATAAATAAAAAATATATTTATTTAGATTGTATCTTTATAATTTGGTAAATTTTAAATAAGCTTAAAATATATTATAAATTTTTGAGGATATATTAGTTAAAGATTTTATTATTATTGAGGTATATAAAGTTGAATAAATGGAGAAAATCGGATATAGCGTTAATTTGCAATAGTTATTTTGATATAGTTAGAATTACTGATACATATATAGAAATTCTTTCGAAAAACACTTGTCATAGTTGGATATTACAAAAAAGACAAGATATTGCTTTTCCGTCATATATTATAATATATCATCGTCATAAAAATCAAAAGTATCATCATAGGCATGGGCTTAAAAGAACAGTTAGGGATAGTTTGGAAATTATAAGAAAGCATGATAGTTGGGTTTTAGAATTATAAATTTTATATTAATGAAAAATAGAAAAAGTACCTGTGATAAAGGGAATCTTATAAATGTATTTATAAGATTAAATAAACCCTCAAGACTAAATAGTTTTATTATACTGTTAGTGTTGAGAGTTTATTTATTTTATGTAATAGGAAATTCTTTCCGTTACATAAAAACACCTCTGGTGGAGCACACTGCGGCGTACAATGTAGATGTCGCAAATTGCGACCGCCGCAGGCGAGAGTTTCGCTTGC
>JGI994J12354_10001849_pt1 | contig 21203 bp, 36 predicted proteins | sample IntmicLarv3ML3BL_FD_12354 | JGI IMG/M metagenome (IMG submission 12354) | reverse complement strand
TGTCTCTCCTTGCTCATCAACTATTTTGATGACTTTTCCTTCCTGGAATTTCCGGGGCTAATGGAAACCAGGCAAAACGTCACGAGGGTATTATATCCAACTTACCAGCCAATGTCAATAAAAATCAGCTTTTTCTTTACTTAAAAGAGTAAAAACGGAGCAATCAACAAGGATACTGTTCCTGCAACTTTAATCAAAGGATTCATTGCCGGCCCTGAAGTATCTTTGAAAGGATCACCTACAGTATCGCCGATAACTGCCGCCGCATGCGCATCGGTACCTTTTCCGCCTAATTTTCCGGTTTCAATGTATTTTTTCGCATTATCCCAAGCGCCACCGGCATTTGCCATAAAAATCGCCAGTAGCACCCCGGCAACAGTAATCCCTGCCAAGAAGCCTGCCAAAGCCTCCGCGCCCAAGACAAAGCCAACAAATAACGGTGAAGCTACAGCCCACAGTCCCGGAACAACCATCTCACGAATCGCTGCTTTTGTACTGATATCTACACAACTTGCATAGTCCGGCCGACCTGTTCCTTCCATAATTCCGGGAATTTCACGGAACTGACGGCGAACCTCCTCAATCATCTCAAAAGCCGCTTTTCCAACTGCTTCCATTGTCTGCCCGCATACTAAAAACGGTACCATACCGCCGATAAATACACCAATGATTACATTGGGCTCCATCAGGTTAATAATTAAATGACCGCCTTCCATCAAGCTCGATAAAGCCGGATTTTTCGCCGCTTCCTCGGCAAATGCCGCAAATAGCGCCAATGCTGTAAGAGCCGCCGAACCAATCGCAAATCCTTTAGCAATCGCCGCAGTGGTATTTCCGACTGCATCTAATTTATCGGTTATTTCTCGAACTTCCGGCCCAAGCTCTGCCATTTCAGCAATCCCGCCGGCATTATCTGCTACAGGGCCGAAAGAATCAACTGCAACTACCATTGCAGCTGTGCAAAGCATTCCCATTGCGGCCATCGCAATTCCATAGGTTCCGGCAAATCGATAAGCAATCCAAGTCGCAGCAACAAAAACGACAACCGGCAACAGCGTGCTTTTTAAGCCTGTTGCAATTCCGGCAATCAAGTTCGTTCCCGCACCGGTCTGAGAAGCCTCAGCAATAATTTGAGTCGGACGTTTTGCGTGAGAAGTATAGTATTCTGTAATAATTCCAATCAATACATTTACTACCAATCCCGCAATAATTGCAATGAAAATCCCCATACCTTTTTCGCCAAATAAGTGAGTAGCAAGCAGATAAGACATAATTGCAGTCAACAAATTTGTGCTCCACAAACCCAAATTCAATGCTTTTTGCGGATCCCCATCTTCTGATGTACGCACCAAGAACGTACTCACAATCGAAGCAAAAATGCCAATTGCACCAATCAGTAGCGGGAACAGCACTCCATCAATACCAAACAACGAATTCCCAATCAGCATCGCCGCAATTGCCGTAGCACCGTAAGATTCAAATAAATCGGCTCCCATGCCGGCAGTATCGCCCACATTATCGCCCACATTATCGGCAATAACCGCAGGATTTCTCGGATCGTCTTCTGGAATTCCAGCCTCTACTTTACCTACTAGGTCAGCTCCAACATCAGCAGCTTTGGTAAAAATTCCACCGCCAACCCGAGCAAAAAAAGCAATCGCACTAGCACCAAAAGCAAAGCTATTAATCACAACCGGATCTTCAAAAAGAATATATAATACCGAAACACCCAATAAACCTAATCCGGCAACCGACATCCCCATTACAGCGCCGGCCTTGAAAGAAACTCCCAACGCTTTATTCAAGCTGTGTCTGGCTGCTTCCGTCGTCCGCGCATTCGCTTTAGTGGTAGAGCTCATCCCTACATACCCGGCAATTGCAGAACAAACCGCGCCTACAAAAAATGAAATCGCTAGTTCATGCCCGCCAATCATATATAAAATTACAAAAATAATAACTACAAAAGGAATCAAAGTCTTATATTGACGATTCAAAAAAGCCATTGCACCTTCAAAAATCGCATTTGAAATTTCCTGCATTTTTTCATTTCCTGGGTCTTCGCTTAGCACGCTTGCACCTAAATAAGCCGCAAACAATAAAGCGACAATTCCCGCAATCGGGGCAATATAAAGCAAATCCATTCTTTTTCATTCTCCTTTTTGGTAAAATTTCTTACCGCTTAATATTACAATGAATCACTATTGTTTTGCAATGTGAAACTTTTTTCAGAATAAAAAATCTCTTTTAAAAACAATCCTCGCGCCGGCGCTGTGACTCCCGCAAACTTTCGATCACCGGATGCAATAATCTCCGGAATACGACTTTCGTCATACTTCCCCATCCCAACTTCGACTAAAGTCCCTACCATATTTCGAACCATATGATATAAAAAACCATTGCCATTAATTAAAAAAGTAAGCTGATTCCCTTCTTTTAGCCATTCAGATTTAAACATTTGGCGAACACTCGTCTTTGTTTGGTAGCCGCTTGCTCGAAATGCCGCAAAATCATGCTCCCCAATAAAATATTTTGCTGCTCTCTCCATCGCTGAAAAATCAAGTGGATTTCGAATATGCCAAAAAAAAGATGCCTGGAAAGGATCTGCCTCCTCTTGATTTAAAATCTGATAAATATAGGTTTTAGATAGAGTACTATGAAGATGAAAGCTCTCGTCAATTGGTAAAATTTCTCGCACCAAAATATTCGCCGGCAAGCTACGATTTAGCGCCCATTTTATTTTTTCAAAAGGGATACCAAAATTCCTCGTACGAAATTGAACCCTCTGACCTAAAGCGTGAACACCGGCATCAGTCCGCGATGCACCTCGAACTCGTATCGGCTCCGAAAATAATTTAGCCAAATGCCTCTCCAAGACCGCTTGAATTGAAATCGCATTCTCTTGATATTGAAACCCTGAATAGCCAGTTCCATCATAAGCCACGGTCAATAAAAAATGTCTGTAACCATTCATCGCATTACCAGCCAAAAATAGAAAATAATAGAAAAATAGCCTGTCAGAACCGCAAAAGCAATTTTATCAATACCCGAAAATTTCATAATCTTCATACGGGTTCGCTTATCGCCACCCCGATAGCATCTCGCCTCCATCGCCACTGCCAAATCGTCGGCCCTACGAAATGCACTAATAAAAAGTGGTACCAATAAAGGAACCATATTTCTCGCTCTCCGGATAATATTTCCACTTGAAAAATCTGCTCCTCTTGCCATTTGCGCTTTCATAATCCGATCAGCCTCTTCTAACAGGGTCGGAATAAAGCGTAAAGCAATCGTCATCATCATTGCAAGTTCATGAGCCGGAACACCAATTTTTCGAAAAGGCGTCAATACCTTTTCAATGCCGTCGGTCAAAGACAGCGGCGAAGTCGTGAAAGTGAGTAATGATGAAAATGCAACCAAAAGAACCAATCTTGATGATAAAAAGAAACCGGTCCGTGCTCCTTCAAAGGTCGCCGAAAGTGGCCCTAAAGTAAATAAAATTTCCCCTGGCATCGTAAATAAATGAATCAGCCATGTAAATAAAATAATAATCCACAGGGGCTTTAAGGATCGCCAAAATAACCGAAACGGTAGCCCGGATGACAACATCAGCACGCAACAAAACAAGGCAACAATCCCATAAAGAAATGATGAAGTCGCCATAAAGATTGTGCTTATAAAAATAGCTACCCCAAACAGCTTGGTTCGAGAATCCATTTGATGAAGAAACGAATTACCGGGAAAATATTGACCCAGAGTAATATTACTCAGCATTAGGCTCACCTCGCAAAAAGCTCGCAATATCAGCAGCTGCTCGCTTCACATCCATCTCAGCCGGACAAATTTTAAAACCTTCTTTTTTTAATTTATGCAAAATTTGATTCAAAGGCGGAACATTTAACCCCGCTTCCTGCAACAATTCTGCTTTTTCATCAAAAATTTCATTCGGAGAGCCCGTCAAAAAGATTTCACCCTTTTTCAACACTAAGATTCGAGTTGAAAAACGAGCAATATCTTCCATATTATGTGAAATCAATACAACTCCCATGCCTGTCTCTCTATACATTTTTTCAATTTCAAACAAGATTTCATTCCGCCCTCTGGGGTCTAAGCCGGCAGTTGGTTCATCTAAAATCAGGAAATCCGGCTCTAAAGCCAATACCCCGGCAATCGCTACTCGCCGCATTTGTCCACCACTCAAATGAAACGGTGACCTATCTCTATAAGCTTCATAATCAAGGCCTACGAATTTCATAGCCCGCTTTACCCGGCGCTTTATTTCCTCTTCCGGCAGTCCTAAGTTTTTAGGCCCAAAAGCAATATCCGCCTCAACAGTTTCTTCAAACAGCTGATGCTCCGGATACTGAAAAACCATCCCTATTTTTTGGCGAGACACTATCATATTCTCCGAACTTTCGTGAATATCAATATCATCCACGCAAACCTCACCGGAAGTGGGCTTTAGCAAACCAATCATATGCTGAATCAACGTTGATTTCCCTGATCCGGTATGACCAACTAAACCAATGAATTCACCTCGCTCAATTTCAAAGTTGATATCTTTGACTGCGATTTGCTGAAATGCAGTACCCGGCATATAAACATGAGTCAAATTTTGGACTTTAATTGACATAATTCCTCCACCAGTTCACTCATTTTCATATGAGAACTTAGTAAAATCCCCTGCTTTTTTAATTCTTGGCATAGCAAAACTGCCGCCGGAACCTCCAGTCCTGCCTGCAATAAAATCTCATCATTTAAAAATATATCATCCGGATTCCCATCCAGTAAAATTTCACCTTTATTCATGATGATTACTCGATCTGCCAGCAATGCTTCTTCCATATGGTGAGTAATCAACAGTGTAGTTATGTCCAAATCTTTCTTTAATTGCTGTATCACATTGAGAACTTCCGCTCGTCCTTCTGGGTCAAGCATCGCCGTTGATTCGTCAAAAACAATACATTTAGGCTGCATAGCAAGAACCCCGGCTATCGCAACTCGTTGTTTCTGCCCACCAGATAATAAATGTGGCCCCTGGTTACGATAAGATGACATTGCCACTTTTTCCAAAGCCCAGTCAACACGTTCTCTAATTTCACTTGGCGGAATTCCCAAGTTTTCAGGCCCAAAAGCAACATCTTCCTCAACAATCGCCGCGACAATCTGATTATCAGGATTTTGAAAGACCATGCCTACTTGTTCACGAATTTCAAAAATTCGCTCCGTTTCCTTTGTATCAATTCCAACAACAACGCATGTCCCCTCTGTTGGAAACAACATTCCGTTCAAATGCTTCGCCAGAGTCGATTTCCCCGAACCGTTACTGCCCAAGATTACAACAAATTGTCCCGCCAGAATCGATAAATTAATATCCCGTAGAGCCCATACCGCATCTTCTTCAGTTGGAGAATAACAATAGCTCAAATTTTTAATATCAATCATTGCTCTATTCCTTAAAATTCAGTCTAATATAGAAAAAGAGACGACTTTTAGGGCCGTCTCTGAACCCGGCCCTCCCGGCTTCTGCAAATTTCATAAGAAGCCGGGCAATTCATGCCAAGTTTAGCTTTTCATATCTGATTCTTGTCTATACCAACAACTCTTAAACCAGCTCAAGAATTGCCATTGGAGCAGCATCACCACGACGATTCCCCAATTTCAAAACTCGGGTATATCCACCTGCACGATCTGCATATTTAGGAGCAATCACATCAAAGAGTTTACGAGTTGCTTCTTCATCTACAATAGCAGCCAATACTTGGCGTCGAGCATGAAGATCTCCACGCTTCGCTAAGGTGATCAGCTTTTCGGCTAAGCCACTGATTTCCTTTGCTTTGGCTTCTGTAGTTTCAATTCGTTCTTGACTGAATAAAGCTACAATAACACTTCGAAATAGTGCCTTACGAGCACTGGAATCACGACCTAATTTTCGATAAGCCATCTCTGTTCCCTCCTATTCATCGAGATTTTAATCTTCAGAATTTCGCAGCCCAAGACCTAAATCTCCTAATTTCTTCTTAACTTCATCCAGAGATTTACGCCCCAGATTTCGTACTTTCATCATTTCATCTTCGGATTTCGCCATCAATTCCGCCACTGTATTTATGTTTGCTCGTTTCAAGCAATTATACGAACGAACCGATAAATCCAAATCTTCAATGGTCATCTGTTCATATTGATTTGCTACCACACCTTCAGTACTCGCCACCGGAACTTCTTCTTCATCACTCGCACAATAAGCCAGACCCGCTACTTCACGGAACTGACGCAAATGACCAATTAAAATCTCCGATGCATCACTTACAGCTTCTTCTGGTCGGATACTGCCGTCTGTCCATACTTCCAGAGTCAATTTATCATAGTTTGTGACATTACCTACTCGAGTATCCGTCACAGTATAATTCACTCGAAGAACTGGCGAAAAAATTGAATCAATCGGAATAACACCAATTAATTGATCCGGTTTTTTATTTTTATCGGCCGGCACATAACCTTTGCCCTTTTCTACTATAAGATCCATTACCAACCGTGCGCCTTTATCTAAGGTTGCGATAGCTAAATCTTTATTTAAGATTTCAATCTCAGAAGGTGTGCTGATTTGCCCTGCTAATAATTCACCTTCACCTTCAAATTCAAGACGAAGTGTCACAGGCTCTTTGCCTTCCATTTTAAAGCGCAATTCTTTTAAGTTCAGAATAATGTCCGTGACATCTTCCCGTACGCCTGGAATAGTTGAAAATTCATGAAGTGCTCCTTCAATGCGAATCGAGGTAACGGCAGCACCAGTAAGCGAAGATAGCAGCATTCGGCGCAAACTATTTCCCAAAGTAATCCCATATCCTCTTTCCAAAGGCTCACATACAAATTTTCCGTACAACTTGTACGAATCTTGAGTACTTTCAACGATTTCAATTCGTCGTTTTTCCATTTCAATCATGCTAGTGCCTCCCCTCTTCAGACCGGCGATTCAATATCATTCGATCTCTAGACCTTAGCGGGAGTACAACTCAACAATCAGCTGTTCATTTACCGGAGCATCAATCTCTTCACGAGAAGGATATCGGGCAACTGTACCGCTGAGCTCAGTTGGATTGATTTCAACCCACAAGGGCAAAGTACGTTGTGAACGAGCTTCAAGGAGTTCTTTGAAAATTTCCGAACTACGAGAAGTTTCACGAACGGCAACAACATCCCCTGCTTTAACTTGATATGAAGGAATATTCACTTTTTTGCCGTTCACAGTAAAATGACCGTGTTGCGCTAATTGTCTTGCTTGATTACGGCTTTCTGCCATACCCAATCGGTAAATAATATTGTCCAATCGACGCTCAAGCATAACTAAAAGATTCGTACCAGTCACGCCTTTTTGGCGATCTGCTTTTGCAAAATAGAGACGGAATTGCTTTTCCAGTACGCCATAAGTGCGACGAGCTTTTTGTTTTTCCCGAAGCTGCAATCCATATTCGGATGCTTTTTTCGGTCGGCCATGACCATGCTGGCCTGGTATAAAACTCCGACGAGTAAATGGACATTTGTCGGAATAACACTTATCACCCTTTAAGAATAATTTTGCACCTTCACGACGACATTGACGGCAAACTGCTTCTGTATATCGTGCCATTTAATTTCTACACCTCCCTACGACTTCTTTTATACTCGACGACGTTTCGGAGGACGGCATCCGTTATGTGGAATCGGAGTCGTGTCCTTAATCATCTGAATTTCTAAACCAGTAGCCTGAAGAGAGCGAATCGCTGCTTCTCGACCACTTCCCGGGCCCTTTACATAGACTTCTACACTGCGAAGTCCGTGCTCCATCGCCGCTTTTGTAGCAGTTTCAGCTGCCATTTGCGCCGCAAACGGAGTGCTTTTACGGGATCCTCTGAATCCCATTCCGCCTGCACTTGCCCAAGAAATTGCATTTCCACGAACATCAGTCAATGTCACAATAGTGTTATTGAAAGTTGAATGAATATACGCTCTTCCTTGTTCAATATTTTTCCGCTCTCTACGTTTTGTACGTACTACTTTTTTAGCTGCCACTCTTTATCCCTCCTCAGCTACCTATTTTTTCTTTTTACCACCCACGGTACGTTTCGGGCCTTTACGGGTACGAGCATTATTTTTGGTATTTTGTCCTCGTACCGGAAGTCCCATGCGATGGCGTTTTCCTCGATAAGATCCGATTTCAATCAGTCGTTTAATGTTCAGAGCTTCCTCTCGACGAAGATCCCCTTCCACTTTATACTCTTTATCCAGAGTTTCACGCAACTTCGAAACTTCTTCCTCAGTCAAATCCTTTACACGAGTATCCGGATTAATTCCTGTTTTTACTAAAATTTCTTTGGAGAGAGTCAAGCCAATTCCATAGATATAAGTTAAGGAAATTTCTACCCGTTTCTCACGAGGCAAGTCAACACCTGCTATACGAGCCATTCAATGCACCTCCCTTTCTTAGCCTTGTTTTTGTTTATGTTTCGGGTTTTCACAAATCACCATAACCCGACCATGTCTTTTAATTACTTTGCATTTTTCACAAATCGGTTTTACCGAAGGCTGTACCTTCATAAAAAATCCTCTCCTTTATAGCATTGCTTTTCTTACTTAAAGCGATAAGTAATTCGACCACGAGTCAAGTCATATGGAGTCAACTCCAAAGTCACTTTATCACCGGGAAGAATCCGAATAAAATTCATTCGAATTTTTCCTGATACATGAGCAAGTACTGTATGCCCATTTTCTAGCTTAACTTGAAACATAGCATTTGGCAATGCCTCAACTACAGTACCTTCCACTTCAATTGCATCCTGCTTAGCCACAATCCTTACCTCCTTTTAACGTGAAAGTCATCCACCACGGACTTGAGTTAATATTTCCGGTCCCATTTCTGTCACCAGTATTGTGTGTTCGAAGTGGGCGGAAGGTTTTCCGTCCCTGGTCACAACTGTCCACTGATCCTCCAAGATTCTTACTCCCGGAGTTCCCAAATTGATCATCGGCTCAATAGCCAATGTCATTCCTGCCTTTAGGAGGGGACCCTGGCGTGGAGGCCCATAATTAGGAATTTGCGGCTCTTCGTGCATCTTTTTACCAATGCCATGACCAACAAATTCACGGACGATTCCGAACTGATATTTTTCTACATGAGATTCGATTGCATAAGAAATATCACTTAAATGATTTCCAACTTGAGCTGCCTGAATTCCTTGATAAAGACTTTCTTCAGTTGCCTGAAGGAGCATCTCATTCTCTTGGGAAATTTGGCCAATCGGAAAAGTAATTGCTGAATCGCCGTGATAGCCCTCAACAATAGCTCCAAAGTCAATGCTTAAGACATCTCCCTCTTTAAGCACTCTACTTCCCGGAATTCCGTGAACAACTTCCTCGTTCACTGAGGCGCAAATATGTCCTGGAAATCCATGATATCCTTTAAAACTAGCAATCGCTCCATGCTCCATTGTCAAATTTCTGGCAAGTTCATCTAATTCTGCGGTAGTCATACCAGCAATTACAGCCGCTTTCAAATCTAATAAGATTTTCCCAACTACTTGGCCGGCTTTCCACATCTTTTCGATCTCTTGGGCAGATTTTAATACAATCATTCTATTCTTCACCAAGAGCAGAAATCATGTCTTGACATACCTTGCTAACTTCTTGATTACCATTAATTCTTCGATAAAGACCTCTGTTTTCATAGTAATCAACAAGTGGCTTTGTCTGTTTTTCATATACTTCCAAGCGATTTCGAACAGTCGCCTCTTCATCGTCTGCACGCTGATAAAGCTCTCCGCCACATTTATCACATATACCTTCCACTTTCGAAGGTATATTAGCGATATGATAAGTAGCGCCACAGTCTTTACAAATTCGCCGACCGGTAATTCTTGATACCAAAAGCTCTTGATCCATTGTAATATCAATCACATGGATAGACTCTATCCTCATTTCCGTTAAAGCCACGTCCAAAGCAATCGCTTGCTCTATTGTGCGAGGAAAACCATCAAGAATAAAACCTTTTTTAGTATCATCTTTCGCCAAGCGCTCCTGCACAATTCCAATTGTTACATCGTCAGGCACCAATTGGCCTGAATCCATAAAGGTTTTCGCCTTCAAACCTAAAGGCGTTCCTTCGCGAACCGCCGAGCGAAACATATCACCAGTAGAAATCGCCGGAATTCCATATCTTTCTACCAACCGAGGTGCTTGTGTCCCTTTTCCTGCGCCCGGTGGGCCCATCAATAAGATATACATCAAAGCTACCCCCTACTTCATAAAACCTTGGTAATGTTTCATTAATACCATTGCTTCAATCTGCTTCATTGTATCCAGAGCAACGCCGACTACGATCAAAAGCGCAGTACCCCCAAAATAAATACCGGTAATGCCTGTTGCAGTACCAATAATATTTGGTGTAATTGCGACAAAAGCTAAGAACATAGCTCCACCAAGCGTAATCCTCGACATTACTCGATCTAAATACTCCGAAGTCGGTTTCCCTGGACGAATCCCGGGAATAAATCCACCATATTTTTTCAGATTATCGGACATTTCTTGCACATTAAAAGTCACTGCCGTATAAAAATAAGTGAAGAAAATAATCAGGACAATATAAAGAATCATATTGAGCCAAGTTCCCCATGCAAACGCCTGAGCAACGCTTTGAACCCAATCAATCTGAATAAACTGAGCAACCGCTGGTGGAAACATCAATACAGAAGATGCAAAGATTACCGGGATAACACCTGCCTGATTTACTTTAAGCGGTAGATAAGAACTTTGACCACCATACATCTTGCGACCCACTTGACGCTTAGCATACTGTACAGGTATTTTTCTCATCCCTTGCTGAATTGCGATAATAAAAACTAAAACAAAAATCGCAATCATAACGAATAAACCGATATTCAGCCACCCTGCAGCACCGGTTCTCGCATATTCGTAGAGAACACCAATCCCATCAGGAAGTCTGGCAATAATCCCACAAAAGATAATCAAAGAAATACCATTCCCGATTCCCTTTTCAGTCATTTGCTCGCCAATCCACATCAGAAGCACCGTACCCGCGGTCAGCGTCAGAGCAATCATTAAAACCGATGTAATTCCCGGATTCAAAAGTGCACCTTCAGCTTGCAAACCATAAGCCATTGCAAAGCCTTGAATAAAAGCAATAATCACGGTTCCGTAGCGGGTAATTTGATTGATTTTCTTACGCCCTTCGGCACCTTCCTTGTTCCATTGCTCCAAAGTAGGTACAGCAATCGTCATAAGCTGCATTATAATAGATGAGTTAATGTAAGGAGTAATGCTCATTGCAAATAACGAAAATTTACTCAAAGCACCACCGGAAAAAAGATCCAACATTCCAAACAGACTACCTGTCTCAAACAATCTTTGAATTACCCCTACATCCACACCCGGCACAGGAATATGAATTCCAAATCGAAATACAACCAGCATCATCAAAGTGAAAATCACTTTATTTTTCAATTCTTCTACTCGAAAAATATTTGCCATAGAGGAGAACATCTTAGATCACCTCGACAGTTCCGCCTGCTGCTTGAATTTTCTCAGCGGCTGTTTTTGTAAATCCGTGAGCTTGCACTGTCAATTTTCGACTTAATTCGCCAGAACCCAAAATTCGAATCCCATCTCGAACATTTTTAATCAAACCGATTTCAATCAAGCTTACAGGATTTACCTCAGCACCATCTTCAAATCGGTTTAAATCGGCAACATTCACAGTCACAAATTTTTTCGCGAAGATATTAGTAAATCCGCGTTTCGGCAGACGAAGGTATAATGGACGTTGCCCACCTTCAAAACCCGGACGAGTTCCACCGCCACTACGAGAGTTTTGTCCTTTATGTCCGCGACCACTTGTTTTTCCTAAACCACTTCCTAATCCACGACCCACGCGAAATCTTTTCACCTTAGAGCCAGGAGCTGGAGAAAGTTCATGTAATTTCATCTGCGCACCTCCTTTACTCTGCTACGTCTTCCACTGTTACAAGGTGACGTACTTTATGGACCATACCTTGGATGGCAGGATTAGCGTCCTTCACCACGAAGCTGTTTGTTTTCCGAAGTCCTAAGGCTTTCACCGTATCACGTTGATCCTGAGGACGACCGATCAGGCTACGGGTGAGAGTGATTTTGATTTGTTTCGTCATTTTCAAAATCCTCCTTATCCCAATAATTTCTGAACACTTTTACCCCGGAGAGCAGCTACGTCTTCAGGTCGTTTTAGTTCTTTTAAAGCAACCAATGTCGCTTCAACCATATTTTTAGAATTCGAAGAGCCCAGTGACTTCGTGAGTACATCACGAATACCTGCAAGCTCCAAGACTGCACGTACCGGCCCACCGGCAATAACTCCAGTACCCGGGCTCGCTGGCTTCACCAGCACTTTACCAGCACCAAAAACACCTGTAATTTGATGCGGAATAGTTGTTCCATTCAAAGGAACCTTAATCAGATTCTTTTTAGCATCTTCCATGCCTTTACGAATTGCTTCCGGCACTTCCATTGCTTTTCCCAATCCGCTTCCGACATGACCATTTTCATCGCCAACAACAACTAAAGCACTAAAGGAGAAACGACGTCCGCCTTTTACAACTTTAGCAACTCGATTAATGAATACGACTCGTTCTTTTAAGTCTAAGTCGCGATAATCAATACGTGCCACAATTTTTCCTCCCTATTTTAGAATTTCAAACCTGCTTCACGGGCTGCCTCAGCCAATGCTGCTACACGACCATGATAAATATAGCCGCCCCGATCAAACACGACTTGAGTAATTCCTTGGGCTTGGGCACGCTGGGCAACCAATTTCCCAACTACACTCGCCGCCTCAGCATTACCACCATACTCAAGCTTAGCTTCTTTATCCTGCGAAGAAGCGGCAACCAAAGTGCGACCAGTTTGATCATCAATAAGTTGGGCATAAATATTTTTTAGGCTGCGGAATACGTTAAGACGCGGTCGCGCTTCTGTACCGGCCAAATGGCGGCGCATACGACGATGCCTTTCTTTACGGTTTTCGTTACGCTTAATTCTTGCGAACAAAAAAAGTCACTCCTTTCCCAACTCCTATTTTTTACCTTTAGCACCGGATTTACCCACTTTTCGAAGAACGCGCTCACCTTCATAGCGAATGCCTTTTCCTTTATAGGGCTCCGGTGGACGATAAAAGCGAATCTGAGCAGCAATTGCTCCTACTTGCTCTTTATCAATTCCAGAAACAACAATCCGGTTTGGTTGCGGCACTTCCAAGTTAATACCCTTGGGAGCTTCAACAACCACAGGATGTGAAAAGCCTAGTGTCAAATTCACATTATCTCCCGCTTTTGCTGCACGATAACCAACACCTTCGATTTCAAGAGTTTTAGAAAAGCCATCAGTCACACCGATAACCATATTTGAAATCAAAGTTCGAGTCAATCCATGCAAAGCCTTGTGATTCTTCTGCTCAGAAGGACGTGCAACACTCAAAACACCGTCTTCAAGGCCTAATTTCATTTCTTTGTTTAATTCCCGACTCAGCTCACCCTTGGGGCCTTTAACAGTAACTTTCGCACCATCAATGGTTAGGGTCACACCTGCGGGAACTGTAATTGGTTTATTACCAATACGCGACATTAGCGCACCTCCTGTCAGGTTTTACCATACATAGGCGAGGACTTCGCCACCAAGATTCGATTTTCGGGCTTCTTTATCAGTCATTACACCTTGAGAAGTAGAAACTAAAGCAATTCCCAGACCTCCCAAAACTTTCGGAAGCTGTTCAGCTTTTACATAAACCCTCAAACCAGGTTTAGAAATTCGCTTCAAGCCAGTAATGACTTTCTCTTGATTAGAACCATATTTTAAAACAACGCGAATTGTTCCTTGCACATCGCTCTCATCTTTTTTAATTACATCAAAATCCTTCACAAAGCCTTCACTCTTCAAAATCTGAGCAATTGCTTTTTTCATCCGGGACGCCGGAATATCGACTTTATCATGTTGAACAGAATTTGCATTACGAATTCGGGTCAACATATCAGCAATCGGATCTGTAATTTGCATGGATACGCAGCCTCCTTTCTTGCGGTTTGTTTACCAGCTAGCTTTTGTAATACCCGGAATTGCGCCTTTATAGCTCAACTCGCGGAAACAAATCCTACAAATTTCAAATTTTCGGATATAACCACGAGGACGACCGCAAATTTTACAACGGTTATATTTGCGAACACTGAATTTCGGCTCACGCTTCCATTTTTCAATCATGGATTTTTTAGCCATTTTCGGATTTCCCTCCTTACGCGCTAAACGGCATTCCCAACTGCTTCAAAAGCTCCAACGCTTCTTCATCAGTTGAGGCAGACGTTACAACCGTAATGTCCATACCGCGAATTTTATCAACTTTATCATACTCAATTTCTGGGAAAATCAATTGTTCTTTTACACCCATTGTATAATTCCCACGTCCATCGAAGGACTTCGGATTAATACCGCGGAAGTCACGAACACGTGGTAAAGCAATACTAACCAAACGATCTAAAAACTCATACATTCTCTCGCCACGAAGGGTCACTTTTACGCCAATCGGCATCCCCTCACGCAATTTAAAGCCTGCAATTGACTTTTTAGCTCGAGTTACAATCGGCTTTTGACCTGCAATCGTCGTCATATCCTCGACCGCATTCTCTAAGCTTTTTGAATTAGTGATTGCCTCACCAAGACCCATATTGAGAACAATTTTTTCTACTTTCGGAAGCTGCATTACATTTTTATAAGCAAATTTTTCCATTAATGCTTTTGTAACTTCCTCATTGTATTTCTCTTTCAGTCTTGCCACAGAGATGAACCTCCTCTCTATCTCTTCTTATTTTTTATCGATCAATTCGCCGCATTTTTTGCAAGCTCGTGCAAAAGACTTATCAGCGAGTTCTTTCTTTTGAATTCGAGTCGGTTTCTTACAAGAAGGACAGACCAGCATCACGTTAGATGCATGAACAGGAGCTTCTTTGCGAACAATCCCGCCTTGAGGGCTTTTTTGACTTGGCTTGGAATGGCGACTTACCATGTTCACGCCTTCAACAATCACACGATCTTTTTTAGGCTGAGACTCTTTCACTTTTCCTTCTTTGCCTTTATCTTTGCCGGAAAGAATGACGACTTTATCTTCTTTTTTTACATGAAGCTTTTTCACTTCTGTCAATTCGGACACCTCCTGTCCCTTAAATCACTTCTGGAGCTAAGGAAACAATTTTCATAAAATCTTTTTCTCGAAGCTCACGCGCTACCGGACCGAAAATACGAGTCCCACGAGGACTTTTATCTTCTTTAATCACTACTGCCGCATTTTCGTCAAATCGGATATGCGAACCATCTTCTCGGCGCAATCCTTTTGATGTACGAACAACAACAGCTTTTACAACATCACCTTTTTTTACCACACCGCCAGGTGACGCAGATTTCACAGAAGCCACAATAATATCACCAATATTGGCATAGCGACGATAAGAACCGCCCAATACGCGAATACACATGATTTCTTTAGCACCAGTGTTATCGGCTACACTCAATCGGCTTTGTTGCTGAATCATCGGTTTACCTCCCTTTTACTTAAGGCTCGCAGAAAAATTACTTCGCTTTTTCTACGATCTCAGCCAAGCGCCAACGCTTATCTTTCGATAATGGGCGAGTTTCCACGATTCGAACGATATCACCAATCTGGCACTCGTTATTTTCATCATGGGCCTTATATTTCACAGTGTGTTTTACACCTTTTTTATACAGCCGGTGCTGGATAGAACGCTCGATCGCAACTACGATAGTCTTTTCCATCTTATCACTGACAACTTTGCCAGTACGCACTTTTCGCTCGTTTCTTTCTAGCATGCTCAGTTCAACCTCCTTTTTTCATGAAGCTCCCCCTTAGGAACGAGCTACATTTAATTCCTGTTGACGTTGGATCGTCTTTACTCGGGCAATATTCTTCTTAATCTCCCGAATCCGCATTGGATTTTCAAGCTGACCTGTTGCCAATTGGAATCGAAGGTTAAAGAGCTCTTCTTTCAACCCAGTGAGCTTTTGTTCTAATTCACCAGGACTAAGATCACGAATTTCTTTCGCTTTCATTATGCCTCACCACCCACTTCTGCATTCGCAACTTCATCTTTTTGACGAGTTACGATTCTCGTTTTAATAGGTAGTTTGTGACTTGCAAGACGCAACGCTTCGCGAGCAACTTCATCCGAAACACCAGCGATTTCAAACATGATGCGATTTGTCTTTACAACACTTACCCAAAATTCCGGCGAACCTTTACCACTACCCATTCGGACTTCAGCAGGTTTCTTTGTTACCGGTTTATCCGGGAAAATTTTAATCCAAACTTTCCCTCCACGTCGCATATAACGAGTCATCGCAATACGAGCAGCCTCAATTTGGCGACTAGTTACCCAGCCTGGCTCGAGAGCCTGAATTCCGTACTCACCATGAGTAACTTTATCAGACTTAGCTTTCCCTGTCATACGTCCGCGAAATTGTTTTCTATGCTTTACGCGTTTTGGCATCAACATATTAAGCTTCGCCTCCTTCTACCTGAGGCTTCACAGCTTTCTTTACTACTGGCAAAACTTCACCTTTATAAATCCAAACCTTAATACCGATTCGGCCATAAGTGGTATGTGCTTCTGCCGTACCATAGTCAATATCAGCCCTTAAAGTATGAAGTGGAATACTTCCTTCTCGATAGCTTTCACTACGAGCAATTTCAGCACCGCCTAAACGGCCACTTACCATTACTTTGATTCCTTTAGCACTAGCCTTGATTGTACGCCCTACAGCCTGCTTCATTGCTCGGCGAAAAGCAATACGTTTTTCGAGCTGAGCCGCAATATTTTCAGCTACTAATACCGAACTCAAATCTTGTTGCTTAATTTCAGCAATATTGATATCAATTTGTGACTCAGTTAGCTTACTGACATTTTTACGTAGCTCTTCAATACCAGAACCACCGCGGCCAATAACCATTCCCGGTTTTCCCGTATGAATCGTAATCTTCACACGACCGCCAGCGCGCTCAATCTCAACTCGAGCAATTCCAGATGTGAATAATTTTCTTTTAATATACTCACGAATCTTTACGTCTTCATGTAAAAACTTAGCAAAATTCTTTTTCCCTGCAAACCAGCGAGAATCCCAAGTTTTAATAATTCCGACTCGAAGACCATGAGGGTTTACTTTTTGACCCACTCTGCTGCCCCTCCTTCTTACGCTTTTTCAGCAACAGCCACGGTAACGTGACAGGAGCGTTTTAAAATTTTGAATGCCTGTCCTCTTGAGCGAGGATGAATTCTTTTCATTGTTGGACCTTGGTCCACAAATACTTCTGATACCACCAGTCGCTCTGCAATCATATTCGAGTTGTTTACTGCATTTGCAATCGCAGAATTTAACACTTTCAATACAACCTCAGAACCTACCTTGGGGGTGTGTTTTAGAATTGAAATCGCTTCTCCAACACTCTTGCCTCTGATCAGATTTACAACAATTCTGACTTTAGTAGGCGAGATGCGGACATAGCGAGCCATTGCTTTAGCTTCCATTTTTAGTCCTCCCTCGTCTCTACTATCTTACCGATGTGGTTCGACCGCCCGCATGTCCTTTATAGGTGCGAGTAGGAGAAAATTCTCCTAATTTATGCCCAACCATATCTTCCGTGATATATACAGGTATATGCTTACGTCCATCATACACGGCAATTGTGTGACCCACAAAAGACGGTAAAATCATGGAGCTACGCGACCAAGTTTTAATCACTTTTTTGTCATTTGCTTCATTCAACTGATCAATTTTTTTCAGCAGACTCTCATGTACATAAGGTCCTTTTTTAATCGATCTCGACACTTCATGCGCCTCCTCTCAAATCTTTCAATTCTTATTTACGGCGCTTCACAATCAGGCGATCCGAAGCTTTTTTCTTACGAGTTTTACCACCGATAGCAATTTTGCCCCATGGAGTCACAGGGAATTTTCTACCGACCGGCGAACGACCTTCACCACCACCGTGTGGATGGTCATTCGGATTCATAACAACCCCTCGGTTTGCAGGGCGAATGCCAAGCCAACGGGAACGCCCCGCTTTACCAATTCGGATATTTTCATGCTCCAAATTCCCAACTTGACCAATCGTTGCTTTACACTCAACACGAACCCGGCGCAATTCTCCTGATGGAAGTCTTAAAAGTGCATAACCACCCTCACGAGCCATCAATTGAACACTTGTACCGGCACTTCGTGCCATTTGCCCGCCTTTACCGATTTTGAGCTCTACATTATGAACCACAGTTCCTACCGGAATATTAGCTAATGGAAGCGCATTTCCGAGCTTGATGTCAGCATCAGTGCCACTTACCACCCTGTCACCTACTTTTAAGCCATGAGGAGCAACAATATAGCGTTTCTCTCCATCTGCATAATTCAGCAGTGCAATATAAGCTGTACGATTTGGATCGTACTCAATGCTCGCAACTTTTGCCGGAACACCATCTTTATTACGCTTAAAATCAATGACTCGATACATTCTCTTATGACCGCCGCCGCGATGTCGAACAGTCATTTTGCCCTGTTGGTTTCTTCCAGCCGTGCGTTTGAGCGGCTCAAGAAGCGAACGTTCCGGACGATCCGTAGTAATCTCAGCAAAACTTGCCACTGACATGGTTCTACGTCCCGGCGAATAGGGCTTAAATTCTTTTACTGCCATGGGTTTAGTCCCTCCTATTCCTGTCAGGGGTCGTCTTATGCACCCTCGAAAATTTCAATTTGATTCCCCGGAGCAAGAGTCACAATCGCTTTTTTATAATCGGAACGCTTGCCTACATATTTACCCATTCTTTTCGTCTTGCCTTCCATTCGAATCGTATTCACTGCAACTACTTTCACTTTGAAAATTTGTTCCACAGCTTGACGAACTTGAATTTTATTTGCCTTGAGCGGCACTTGGAAAGTGTACTTATTATCTTGAAGAAGATCGGTAGATTTTTCACTGACGATTGGCTTTATCAAAATATCACGTGCTTCCATCAACCGAACACCTCCTCAATTTTTTCTACTGCTTGCTTAGTCACGAATACTGTATCGTGATGCAAGATATCCACCACGTTCAATCCCATCGAAGTAATCGCTTTTACTCCCGGAATATTCCGAGCAGATTTGTCTACCGTTTCAGAATACTCTCCTGAAATAAATAATGCTTTCTTTCCTTCAATTTCAAAGGACTTGAGTACATCCAAAATTTGGCGAGTTTTTGGAGCTTCAAATTGAAGTACATCCAAAATTCTCACTTCATTAGCTTCTACTTTAGCAGATAGTGCTGAGAACAAAGCCCAACGTCTTGCTTTTCTTGGCATTCTCTTCACATATTTGCGAGGATGAGGTCCGAAAACGGTACCACCGCCCACCCACAACGGGGAACGAATTGTACCAGCCCGAGCCCGGCCAGTTCCTTTCTGCCGCCAAGGCTTCTTACCTCCACCACGAACCATCGATCGAGTTTTCGTCGCTGCAGTACCCAAGCGTTGATTAGACAATTGCATTACCATCGCCTGATGCATCAGTGCAGGATGAATCTCAACACCGAAAATATTTTCGTTCAATTCTATCTCGCCAACTTCCTTAGCTGTCAGATCGAATACTTTTACATTCGGCATTCTCCAGGTCCTCCTTTCCAACTTTTATTAATTACTATCTTCCTGGTTTTACAGTATTTCGAACCATTACAAGTCCACCTTGAGGTCCTGGCACTGCACCTTTAATCAAGAGCAAGTTTCTATCCTTATCCACTCGCACTAGAGTCAAGCGTTGGACAGTCACTTTATGATTTCCCATGTGACCCGGCAACTTTTTGCCTTTAAAAACTCGACCGCCGCCACCGCTAGTCATTGGACCAATACTACCTGGTTCTCTGTGAGATTTCGAACCGTGAGTCATTGGACCACGAGAAAAACCGTGTCGTTTGATTGTTCCAGCAAATCCTTTACCTTTAGCCACGCCAGTTACGTCTACAATTTCGCCATCTTCAAAAATATCTACGCCAATTTGACTGCCTACTTCATGAGCAGAGGCTTCAGCTAGGCGAAGTTCGCGAAGAAACTTAACTGGTGTTACGCCCACTTTTTCAAAGTGACCTTTTTCAGGTTTTGTCAGATGCTTTTCTTTTACGCTTCCAAATCCAATTTGAACTGCATGGTAACCATTTGTTTCTTCCGTCATATTGCGAACAACCACATTAGGAGTCGCTTCAATCACGGTTACCGGAATCACAATTCCTTCCGGAGTAAAGACTTGTGTCATTCCTAGTTTCTTTCCAAGAATACCTTTCACCATTTCCTACACCTCCTTACAGCTTGATTTCGATATCGACGCCAGCAGGAAGGTCCAGGCGCATTAACGCATCTACTGTCTGCGAACTTGGCTCAATAATGTCGATTAATCGTTTATGAGTACGCATCTCAAATTGTTCCCGAGAATCTTTGTTTACATGGGGTGAACGTAAAATTGTGTAAATATTACGCTCTGTTGGCAAAGGTATCGGACCCGATACACTTGCGTTCGTCCGCTTCGCAGTTTCTACAATCTTCTCAGCACTTTGATCCAGTGCTTTGTGATCATAGGCTTTCAAGCGAATTCGAATCTTTTGTTGTTTAGCCATTCTCTTTTTCCTCCTCACGCCCGACTTAATGTCGGACAATTCTCAGTGGAAATTTTCCTCTTGTCACCAAGCGGTAACCTCCCACCTCATCGCATTTTGTTAACAACACACTTCCGGGTGTTCCTCGGATATGTTCTTAACCTTTAAAATTGTATCAGAAAATTTACAATAACACAAGGGTTTTTAAATAAAAAAAGAGTAGCCGACCAAAAATCAGCTACTCTTTCCCTATTATCCTTAAACCAGAGCAGTTACCACTCCGGCTCCTACTGTACGGCCACCCTCACGAATCGCAAAACGAAGACCTTCTTCCAATGCGATTGGAGTAATAAGCTCCACATTGACTTGTACATTATCACCAGGCATTACCATTTCGGTTCCGGCTTCCAAAGTTACCACCCCGGTTACATCAGTTGTACGGAAGTAGAATTGCGGACGATATCCATTGAAGAACGGAGTATGACGACCGCCCTCTTCTTTCTTCAATACATACACTTCGCCT
>JGI994J12354_10001848_pt1 | contig 21204 bp, 16 predicted proteins | sample IntmicLarv3ML3BL_FD_12354 | JGI IMG/M metagenome (IMG submission 12354) | reverse complement strand
AATCGAGGAATCTTATGCTATAATCATTTTCATCTTCCCCCAACGAGGTTCCTCATGACATTCACCAGTTTTGCCGCCACCGCCCCCCACACCGATCCGACCTGCACCCAAATCCACCGCTATCCCCAGGGCTCCCTGTGGACAGGTGGTGCGGGGCTTTGCCTGGATGGCGATTGGCGGGTTGCGCTCTTTGATACGCCCGAGGCTGCGCCGGACTTTTTTGCGCCGGGGTTTGATGTCTCGGGGTGGCAAAGCGTGGGCGTGCCTGGCAATCTTGAGGCCCAGGGGCTGCTCGCGCCGATTTATACCAACTATGTTTATCCCTTTGATCCCGCCGATCCCGCCGTGTGGCGCGATCCCGGGGTGGCGGGCGGGTGGGCCGACCGTTATGCTCCGCCCGCCATTCCCGCCCACAACCCGGCGGCCTGTTATGTGCGGGATTTTGAGTTGCCTGCCGAGATGTCGGGCCAACAAGTCTTGCTCGAGGCCCTTGGCATCGAGGGCGCGTGGTATGTCTGGTGCAATGGCACGGCTGTCGGCTACGACTGCGACTCCAAGACGCCCACGCGCTTTGACCTGACACCCCACCTGCGCCCCGGCGCCAACCGCCTGTGCATCCTGTGTATGCGGTTTTCCGCCGCGACCTATGTCGAGGATCAGGATTATTGGTATTGCATGGGCATTTATCGCCCCATTCGGCTGGTCGCCAAGCCCGCCCACCGCATCGAGGATTGGTTCATCACCGCCGACGCCAATGGGCATTTTGCCGCGCGGTGCCGGGTCAATCAAATCGAAGGTTATGCCGCCAACGCCGTGCGCGTCGCGCTGTACGACGGCGAGCAATTGATCTTTGAACAAACCGCCGCTCCTGCCACCCAGGCCGGGGCCTATTGGGCGGGGGCAAAGGTGCCCCGCTTCCAACCCCGCGCCGCCCAGGCGCTGATCCAGGCCGACATCGCGGGCATCCGGCAATGGACGCCCGACACACCCAATCTCTACACCGCCGTCATGACCCTGCTCGCGCCCGACGGCACGCCGCTGGACAGCGAGACCCAACGCGTCGGGTTCCGCACGATCAAGATCACAGACAACGAAATCCAACTCAACGGCCAACGCGTCGTCTTTCGCGGCGTCAACCGCCACGAATGCGCCTGGCCAACGGGACGCACCGTGAGCGAGGATTGGATGCGCCGCGAGCTGCAATTAATGAAGCAGCTCAACTTCAACGCCGTGCGCACCAGCCACTACCCTGATACCCCACTATGGTACGACCTGTGCGACGAATACGGCGTGCTGGTGGTGTGCGAAGCCAACTTTGAGAGCCATGGCTTGCAATCGGGCATTTCGCAGGACGAGTCCTGGGCAGCGGGCGTGCTCGACCGCGCCATGACCATGGCCTTGACCCACAAAAATCACCCCTGCATCATCAGCTGGTCGCTGGGCAACGAGAGCGGCTGCGGCCCCGGGCACGGGGCCATGGCGGGGTGGCTGCGCGAGTTCGATCCCTCGCGCCTGGTGCAGTACGAAAACAGCCAACCCGGCCCCTATGTCTCCGACATTCGCTGCCCCATGTACGCGGGGGACGGTGTGATTGAAAACATGCTCGGCGATCCCAACGATCCCCGTCCCATCGTGCAGGTGGAATATTGCTACCAAATCGCCAATACCACCTCGGGCATGGAGCGGGTGCGTCACCTGACCGAAAACACTGTCACCTATCAGGGCGGCTTTGTGTGGGATTGGCAGGACAAGGTCATGCCCCTGCAAACGTCCTCGGGCCCCGTGCCCGCTGTCGGCGGCGATTTCGGCGAGCTGACCGACCCCGAGTGCCCGTGGTTTATGTGCTGCAATGGCGTGGTTTTCCACGACCTGACGCCCAAACCCTCGGCAATGGAGATCAAGGCCGCCCAAAGTCCCTGGTGGGTCGAGGGTGATCTGGGTCGGATGGTGATCAAAAACCGTACCTTCGGCCAAAATACCGACTTCCTGACGGCAGAGTACGAGCTGTGGCAGGATGCCAAGCAGATCGGTCAGGGCCCCATCGCCCTGCCCGTCTGCGCCCCCGGCGGCGAGGCCGCGATTCAGTTGCCCGAGCTGCCTGCAGTGGGCGAGATCTGGCTGACCATCACCCTGCGCCAGGCCCACGACACGGCTTATGCCAAGGCGGGGCACGAAGTTTACACCTGTCAAACCCGCCGCGAGGCCACCGTACCGCCAACCTTTGCCCGCACACCAAAAAGCTTCGACCTGCAAGTCAATGCCGACGGCACCGTCGCCTGCGCGGCCTTTACGGGCGGCCTGCCCATCGTCACTCGCGCCCTGACGGGCATCGACTACGCCTCCACGCCCGACAACCGCCACCCTTGGGCCAAATTCTGGCCCGATAACACTCCGGCCACCTGTGTCGATACTGTCGAACTCATCACCGTCGGAGCCGATCACGGCCACCGCGTCACGGGCCGCATCACGGGTGGGGATGTGACCATCTCCTTCACTTTCGACTGGCTGACCACCGAGCGCGGCATCGAGCTGACCCAACACTTTATCGTTCCCCCCGGCGCGCCCGACCTTCCCCGTCTGGGCGTCGCCCTGACCCTGCCGGGCCGCGACGCATCCGTCGAATACATCGGCATGGGCCCCGAGGAAAACTACCCCGACCGCCTGATGGCCGCCCGCATGGGCGATTGGAAAACAACGGCCGCCGATATGCAACACCCCTTTATCCCCGTTGCCCACCACGGCACCCGCACGCGGGTGCGCCGCTTGCGCGTCGGCGAGCTGGCGGTGCAGGGGCAGGACTTTTCCTTCGACATCCATCCCTATCGGGTAGAGGATACCTTCGGCGTCTACCACGCCCGCAACCTGCCCGACCGCGATGAAATGACCCTGTGCATCGATGCCGCCATGGCCGGCATCGGCGGCGACTTCGCCTGGTCAAGCGTCTTTGGCAGCGAGTATCGGGTTGGCGCGGGGTATTACATGACTAAGGTTCTCTTCTGCTAGGTAACCTACGGTTCATTGATCCGTATTTCACCGCCTAAAAACGCATACCCTAACCGCTGTGCGATTTTAGCGGATTTGACGTTTTCTATTTGACATACCCACAATGCAAGTCCACTTTTGCGGCAAATCTCATGGGTAGCGGCGCTGGCAACCGCCGTCGCATATCCCTGCCCGCGAGCTTCGGGGCGAGTGTATACTTGCAACGCATATGTTCCTGCGAATTCGCCCACATTGGGTCGAAAACTACTGTCTGCAACAACCCTGTCACCGTCATAGACTCCATACATGGTGTCATAAAACGGCTCTTCTTGCATATAATCCTTGTTGCCCCTGTGGATTTCTGTTACGTAGACATCGGATAAAAATGGAATAAATGTCTCCCGGCTGCAGGTGAATTCGACAATATGGCTACACGGATAATCCCGGGCTTCCACCAACTCATCCTCCGGCTCCATCACATATACTGCCGGATCAAGCCCAAACAATCCCAGTAACTGTTGGCAAAACTCAGGGTTTTGCAATTCTCGCACAAGGTCAATCTTGCTAAGATACGCTGTTAGTTTTTCCAGTCGTTCTGCCTGAACAAAAACTACAGTATTTCCACAATTATGCAGGATGCGGCAAATCTGCCCATCCGGCGCAGTCAAAAGCACCATGCCACTGCCAAAGTCCCCGGCATAATCTGTCCGACCACGCAAAGCTCGCAAGCCGTATGCATAAGCCTCCATGGATACCTCACTCTGTCGATTCTGCAGCCTTCGCCGCATGTGGAGAGTATAACACGGTTTTCGAAAAACTTGCATTTTTTTAATTAGAGCAGTATAATCTTACACATCCTTAATATAAAGGGGGGCACAGGCCTTGAAGGTTTTGGTTACGGGCGGCGCGGGTTACATTGGTTCCACCATCTGTTCGGCACTTGCAGAGGCGGGGCATCAACCCATCATTCTGGATTCTCTCTACTCGGGGGCGCGCGCCTTTGTGCGCGATTTTCCCTTCTATCACGGCGATATTGCCGACGAGGACTTGCTGCTGCAGATCGGCCGCGAGCAACCCGACATCGCCTGCTGCATCCACTGCGCGGCGCGTATTGTCGTGCCCGAGTCGGTGTCCAACCCTTACGAATACTACATGGAGAACGTCGCAAAATCGGCGATTCTTTTCCATAACTTGCCCCGCATCGGCGTCCATCGCATCGTCTTTTCCTCGTCGGCGGCGGTCTATGCTGCCAGCGATGGCGGCAGTGTCACCGAGAGTGCCGACCTGTTGCCCGGCTCGCCCTATGCCCGCACCAAGTACATGATGGAAATGGTGTTGCAGGACTTCTGCGAGGCTTATGGCCTGCAGGCTTTCGCCCTGCGTTACTTTAACCCCATCGGCGCCGACCCCATGATGCGCACGGGCAACCAGGTCAAAAACCCCAGCCACGTGCTGGGCAAGATGATCGCCACCGCCATGGGCCAGGAGCCCACCTTCCACGTCACAGGCGACACCTGGCCCACCCGCGACGGCTCGGGCCTGCGCGACTATCTGCACGTGTGGGATCTGGCGAAGGCCCACGTGCTGGCCGCCGAGAAGTTTGCCACAGTCTTTGCCGATCCTGCCGCGCCCCGCTACCGCGTGCTCAACCTGGGCGCGGGCAACGGCGTGACGGTGTTTGAGCTGCTGCGCGCCTTCCAAGACGTGCTGGGCCACCCCATCAACTACGATGTTCAGCCCCCTCGCGAGGGCGACGTCGCCGGGGCCTGCGCCGATCCGACCGCCGCCCAAACCTTGCTGGGCTGGCAAGCCAAGCTGACCATGCAGCAAGGCATCGACGACGCCCTGCGCTGGGTCAAGGTGCGGGATTCGATCATCGGCTAAATCCTCGCGAAAAAGAATACGGTTATTTTCCGGGGGCGGGACTTTTTTCAAAAAGTCCCGCCCCCGGTCCGCCACCCCCCAAAACTTATTATTTTCCTTCCCCGCAAATCCGATCTTCTCGGACAAATCCTTGACACGTCTCCCGCCGCGTGATACCATTCGTATGGCAAATTCCAATCGAAAAACAAGCGAGGTGCCCCCATGTTATATCCCCGCAGCAAAGACGATTCGCTCCAATCGGAGCTCTTCCAAAATCCCACGTGCGAATATCGCGGCACACCCTTTTGGGCGTGGAATAATAAACTGAACGAAGAGCAGTTGCGCAACGAAATCGCGCAAATGAAGCAAATGGGCCTGGGCGGCTACCACATGCACGTGCGCGCCGGGTTGGCCACCGAGTATATGGGCGACGAGTTCCTGCACATGATCGCCGCCTGCGTGGACGAGGCCAAGAAGCAAGATATGCTGGCCTGGCTCTACGACGAGGACTGCTGGCCTTCGGGTTACGGCGGCGGCTTGGTCACCCGCGATCCCGCCTTCCGCCTGCGCAGCATTTGCCTGGCCCCGGGCGAGCAAGCCGATGCCCTGGCGCGCTGGGCCCTGCGCATTGAAAACAGCCTGTTGGTCTCCTGCCGCCGCTTGGCGGACGGCGAGCAAGCCGGCCCCGGCGAGGCGCTGTGGTCGGCCGCCGTCGCCGTGCAAAAGCCCCGCCCCTACTATAATAATTATACCTATGTTGACACCATGAACAAGCAAGCGACGCAAAAGTTCATCGAGGTCACTCACGAGTCCTATGCCAAGACCATTGGTGACGAGTTCGGCAAGCGCGTGCCCGCCATCTTCACCGACGAGCCCAATTACGGCACGGCCCACTGGCTGACCGATGCCAACGCCACCGAGCCTGTGAAACTGCCCTTTACGGGCGAGCTGCCCACCTGGTATGCGCGGGAATACGGCTGTGACTTTTTCGACAACTTGCCCCGCGTGCTGTGGCAATGCGCCGACGGCAACCACGTGCTGCCCCGCTGGCGCTATTTCCATGCCATCACCGAGCTGTTCGCGGGCAACTTTATGGACACCCTCAGCCAGTGGTGCGAGGGCCACAACCTGATGCAAACCGGCCACGTGCTCGAGGAGCACGGTCTAGAGAGCCAGACCCGCGAAGTCGGCGACTGTATGCGCAGTTACCGCCGAATGCAGTTACCGGGCATCGACATGTTGTGCGACTGGCGCGAGTACACCACGGCCAAGCAGGCGGGCTCGGCGGCGCGACAGTATGGCCGCCCCGGTGTCATGTCCGAATTATACGGCGTGACCAACTGGGATTTCGACTTCCGCGGCCACAAACTGCAGGGTGACTGGCAGGCGGCGCTGGGCGTGACGGTTCGCGTCCAGCACCTGACCTGGGTTTCCATGCTGGGCGAGGCCAAGCGCGACTATCCGGCATGCATTGGCTATCAATCGCCGTGGTACAAGGAATACCCCATGGTCGAGGATCACTTTGCCCGCCTGAATACCGCGCTGACCCGCGGCAAGGCGGCGACGCGTATCGGCGTCGTACACCCCGTCGAGAGTATGTGGACGCTGTGGGGGCCTGAATCCCAGACCCGCATCACCCGCAACGGCCTGGATCGCGCCTTCCACGACATCGCCGAGTGGCTGTTGTTCGGCCTGATGGATTTTGACTATATCTGCGAGGCCACCCTGCCCGAGCAATGCGCCACAGGCGGCGCGCCACTGGCCGTTGGTGAGATGGCCTATGACGCCATCATCGTGCCCCACGCCATTACGCTGCGTCAATCGACGCTCGAGCGGTTGCAATCCTTCCAAGAGCAGGGCGGCCTGCTGATCTTCTGCGGCGACGTGCCCGGTTACGTCGATGCCGCCCCCAGCACGGCCGTCAATGCGCTGGCCGACAAGGCCAAGAGGGTGCCCTTAGATCGCGGGGCCCTGCTGCACGCCCTGTCTCCCGTGCGCCAGGTCGCCGTCTACCAAGCGGGCGCGCAGTCCTATGATCAAGATTGCCACCAAGTCGGTACCATTGGCGCGCCCGTGGACAATCTTTTCTCCCAAGTCCGCCAAGACGGCGACAACCGCTGGTTGTTCCTGTGCAACGGCACCCGCCCCGCCGACCGCGACGTGCCCCAGCGCCAAGACCTGGTCGTGCGCATCAACGGTGAGTGGACGCCCACCCTGTGGGACACCCAAACCGGCGAAATCACGTCGCTGGGCGCCGACTACGCCGACGGCGACACCTTTGTCTATTGGACGGCCTATCAGCACGATTCTCTGCTGGTGCAGTTGGCCCCCGGACGCACGGCAAATCGCGCCGCCGGGTTTGCTTCTCAAGCCGCGGGCGACACTCTGCCCGCCATTCGCGGAACCTTTGACTATACCTTGTCCGAATCCAACGCCCTGCTGTTGGATTATGCCGAATCCAAGTTCGACGACGGCGACTGGCGGCCCATCGAGGAGATCCTGCGCGTCGACAATGCCATGCGCGCCCACGTCGGCTTCCCCGGCCGCCATGGCGACGACTGGGCTCAGCCCTGGGTGACACCCGCGGGCGAGCCCCAACACACCTTGCACTTGCGCTACACCATCCAAAGCGACATCGCCGTGCGCGGGGCCACGCTGGCCATCGAGGACGCGCAAAAACTGACCATCACCTGTAACGGCACGCCCGTGGACACCACGCCCGTCGGCTGGTTTGTCGACACAGACATCCCCACCATCGCCCTACCCGATCTGCCCGCGGGCCAAAGCATCATCCAAGTCGCCATCCCCTTTGCCGAGCGCACGGCTGTCGAGTGGGCTTATCTGCTGGGTGATTTTGGCGTCAATGTGCAGGGCACCGAGTGTACGATCATCGAGAAACCTGCCAAACTCGGCTTCGGCTCCTGGGTGAGCCAAGGCCTGCCCTTCTACGCAGGCAACGTCACCTATCACGTGCCCTTCACGGCCCCCGGCGGCGCGCTGTCGGCCCGCGTCAACCACTTCCGCGCCCCGCTGTGCACCGTCGCCGTCGACGGTGGAGACGCCCAACGCGTCGCCTTCGCGCCCTACGACGTCTCGCTGGGTGAGCTGGCAAAGGGTGACCACACCCTGCACATCACGGCCTTTGGCTCGCGCATCAACGCCTTCGGCTGCGTGCACAACGCCGACGAAACCACCGTGTGGTACGGTCCCCACTGCTGGCGCACCACGGGCGACCGCTGGCAGGATGAATACCGCCTGTGGCCCTGCGGCATCCTCAGCGCCCCCACCCTGCGCATCGAACAACCAGCCGAAGAAGGCCGCATCGCCGGCATGAACCAGGGCCGGCGGTTTACGTCGATGTAATAAAAACCTAAACGCCAGCCATGCTTATAAAATGAACGCCCCTCTACGGGGCGTTCATTTTACCGCGTGGCCAGCGGCTAGCAGGATCATCCCCGCACGTGCGGGGCTTAAATGCCCGAGCCATTGAAGAGTGGCGACTGTGAGGGGCCCTCTGCGTCTACAGGGAAAGGGCTCAGGTCGCGTTTCTTCGCTGCACATTAGTTTTAAATCAAAAACGGGCCGTCGGGATCGTGTTTGGCGCGGTTATTGGCAGTGGAAGCGGGGCTGTGGTTGGCGTAGCAGTAGAGGCAGCCGTGGGTGCAGGTGTTGTAGGTGCCGATGTCGATGGCCGATAGGCAACCGCATCCTTGGCGTTGATGGGGGTCTTTTTTTGTTTTGAGGGGGCGAGTGGCGATTTTTGTGATGGTTTGAGGATCGATGCAGGAGGCTTGTTGGATGCCATATTGGGCCAGGTTGGCCTCGCAGCAGGCGCGGATGGGCAAGTTGTGCTCTGCGGCGATGGTGGCGAAGGCTTGGCTGATCTCGGCGATTTGTTGGGGCGTGGGCGGCGGAATGAGGGGATGTTGGCGCTTTTGATATTGATCGACAAAGCTGATGGTGACGCTGTTGGTGGCATCTTTGAGTTTTTGGCACATCGCCGAAAATTGGTCAATATGTTGGGCGAAACCCCATTTATTGTTGAGAATGATAGGGTCGTACCGCCAGAAGACGCGGTGGGGGCCGATGCGGTCGGACAAGTCGAGCAGGGTTTGGGCGAGGGCCTGTTTGGGGCGCAGGTTGGACTCGAGATCACGTCCGTAGGGTGTGATGGTGAATTGGAAATAATAGGGAATGCCGCGGACATCCAGTTCGGTGAGGTGCGGCATCAGGGGCTCGGGGTCTTTGGTCCAAAAGACGACGGCATCAACAGCCTCTGGGGTCAGGTCGACGCGGCGAATTTGGGCATGGTTGTAGGGATTGCGCACCATGACGCGGCCCTCACGGATGCGATTGAGAAACCAATCAGCGTAGAAGGCCGGGATGTCGGTGCGGCGGGAGGCGGAAATGATCATTGGGGGTGGCTCCGTTGGTGGGATAAATATTCCGGGCGTCTTTTTACATGGTACAATAATTTATTCATCTTTCTTAAACTCGATAAACCGTACACAGCCTTCCAACTCTTTATAAGCGAGGACGCCTGTGGCCTTTGCAACGCCCACAACTTCCGCCTTTTTCTTAGGAATAATAACGATTTTTCTTTTTCCATCGGATAATTCAAAAACGCAAACATGCCGCTTCCGGGGTTCGCCCTCCGGGATATAATATCTGTATTCGAGCACCGTCACTTGTTCCTTTTTCTCTGCCGCCCGATTCCATCTATCCTTGACGATAAGATCGCGCGTGATAAAAAAGCCAACGGGAGATAAAAAGGATAGACTATACAGCACAATGAGAACAGGCAAATTGCTTGTAGCGCGATAATAAAATATCACCCCCACCGCCAAAACAATCGGAATGATGCAAGTAAAGACTAAAAACATTAAGCAAGATGATAAGCATTGCCTTTTTGTTTTTTTCTCAGGTTCACACACACAATGGTCACTTTCGAATCCAATAAACGCCCCCTCGTTTCCTTGTTCTTTATACGTAAGGCTTCCCGTGTCATTTACTATCGTCGTTCCAAAGATTTCGCTGGGAGCATCTATCATTATGTTTGAACCGTCAGGGCGTTCAAAGGTAATCTCATTCCTGATGCCGGATGTTCTGCTGAATGGTTCCGGCTGTTCTTTGTACAACACCTTGACTCGTTCTTTTTTCTCTATCATCTTCATTCGTTACCTCTTTGCAACCGCATCCCCTCCGACAAGAAGGCTTGGTGCGGCATTATTCACTTAACTCCATCAGCCGCCGCAGGGCGTGGTTGATGGCGGAGCGGGTGGAGTCTAGGTGCTCGGCGAGTTGTTCTAAGGTGGCTTCGGGGTAGGTTAGCCGGGCTTGGGCAACGGCTTGCAGGCTGGGGGGCAGGGACGTACCGCGCTCGAGCAGGGCCCGGATGGCGGCGCGTTGGCGGGCGGAGGCCGATGCGGTTTTGTCCTGATTGGCCGACTCACGGTTGATGCCGCGGTTGATGGCGGCGCGGGTGATGCGGCGGGCGGATTCCTCCTCGAGCAGTAGGCGGGCGGCGTGGGCCCCGCACAATGACAGCATGTCGGCAACGGTTTCGCCCTTGGACCAATACAACCCTGCCCGTGTGCCCCGCAGGTGGCCTTGGCAATCAAAATGCGCCGCCGAGGCTTGAGCGCGGGTCAGCAAGGCAGGCGTGCCTGTCAGTTCCAAGCGGTAGTCCCGCCCCCACGTGACGTTGCCGCCCCACAGGAACAGCATACGCAAAAAGGCTTGTTTACAACAATTTCTCTGTAGCAATGCGGCGGGAGGCACGGGCTGCTCGGCGGCAATGCCCCGCCCCAGATCGGCCAGTGCGGCCGCAGCCAACACCCAAACATCGCCCTCGGGCGCGGCGGCACCAAACAAGCCCTCGAGCAACAGGCCCGCGCGCTCGCAGACCTCATCGTTGGGCAGGGTCAACACCAAGTCCTCGTCCTGCACCCGCCCGGCGCAACAGCACAGCGTTGCCCACTCGGCCTTGGCGCAGCAGGCGTCGATGGCGACCTCACCCAGTTGGGCGCGCACGAGCTGGGTGTGGTTCATGACAGCAACTTGACCTCGCGTTGCAGGGTGACATCGTACTTTTCTTGAACTTTTTGGCGCACCAGAGTCTCGAGCGCCAGCATATCGGCGCAGGTGGTGCCGGAATCGCAACACAAGAACCCCGCGTGTTTTTCCGAGACAAAGGCTCCGCCCACACGCAGTCCCTTGCACCCCGCACCCTCGATCAGTGTACCGGCAAACTGGCCGGGGGGACGCATAAACCAGCTGCCCGCCGAGCGATGTTCCAAGGGTTGTTTTTGGCGGCGGGCGGCGGCTTGTTCTTTCATTTGTTCGTAGAGGGTGTCGCGATCAGCGGGGGGCAGTTGCAACTGCGCGCTGACGGCAATCCCAAGTTTGGCCAGATTAGAATGACGGTAGCCAAAGTCCATATCGGCGGCGGGCACTTCGCGCAAGCCCTCGGGTGTGGCGACGGTGACGGAGGTCACGATGTCGGCCATTTGGCCGCCGTAAGCCCCGGCATTCATGGTCAGAGCCCCGCCCAGCGTGCCGGGGATGCCGCTGCAAAAGACCAAGCCGCCCAAGCCACGATCGGCGGCTTCGCGCGACAGGGTGGCGAGGTTGCAGGCCGCACCGGCGGTGCATCGGGCGCCAGAAAATTCGATACTAGCAAAAGCCGGGCCCAGTTGCAGGACGATGTGATCGACACCCTCGTCGGCAATCAGCATGTTACACCCACGGCCGATAGCTGTGATGGGGAGGTTTTTGGCTTGTGCCTGGGCCAAGCCCGCGACCAGGGACTGGGGCGAGTTGGGCCGCCACAGCAACGCGGCGGGGCCGCCAATGCCAAGCGAGGTCAGCGGGGCCAATGGGGCGTTGGCGATGATGTCATCGCCCCGTGCCCGGGCCGCCTCGGCGAATGCTGTCATGCTGTCCTCCCGAGATTATCTTGAATTTATTATATCATATTTACGTGATGGGTGTGATATGATTACGTAATGAAGAAGTTTGTTTTGGGCGCGTTGGGGGCGCTTTGCCTGAGCGTGGGGATTGTGGGCATTGTCATCCCCGCGCTGCCGACAACGCCCCTGGTTTTGTTGGCGTCGATTTGTTTTTCGACGGCCAATCCCAAGATTTACCGTTGGCTGGCACACAGCCGATTGTTTGGACCTTATATCGACAATTATCGCACGGGGCGAGGCATCAGCCTTCGGCGCAAGATGGCCAGCATCGCCTTTTTGTGGGCAGGGCTGCTCACCTCAATGGCGATGGTGCGCACGTGGTTAGTTTGCCTGGTTTTGGCGATTGTCGGCGTGGGAATTTCCCTGCATTTATGTTTAATCAAAACAAAGAAAAAATGATGAAATCCGAAGCTTTTTGTCGAATCCCGCCCAAAGGCGATTGAAACCGAGACGATTTTCGGATATAATACCCCTTGGTGACGTGTCGCTTGGCGTGCGAAATGAAAGGAAAGGGGGAGCCTGCGGATGAAATCCTCGATCATGGTTATCGATTTTGGCACCTCCAAGATTTCTTGCATGATCGCCGATGGCGACTCGGAAGTTTGCAACGCCCAAGGCGTCGGGCAAGCCTCGTACGCCGGGTTTGCCCAGGGCCGTTGGTTGGATCCCGAACACGTGGCCGACACCGTGTTTGACGCCGTTCACGCCGCGCAGGCCATGGCCAGGCGGCGGGTGCGGGATGTTTACATCGTGGTGCCGGGCGACTACGTGCGCGTGGTGTGCGGCCGGGCGGCACCCTCCCAAGGGGGCGAGCGGCGCGTGCCCGACGAGGACATGGAGCGGCTCAAGCAAAGTACCTTTGGCGACTACAGATCCGACCGATACAAGGTCATTCACCGCTCGACAGCCTATCACACCCTTAATGCCCGCCGAGTGGATGAGCCCTCGCGCCGCATGGACGGCATGGTAGGTTACGTGCTGGCTGACACACTGTTCATGCGCGATGTGCAAGCGATCTGCAACGAGTTGGGGTTGCACGTGTGTGCCTTTGTCGCAAGTTCACTTGGGCAGGCCATGGCACTGATCCCCCCCGAGGACCGCGCCCGCATGGTGTCGCTGGTGGACGTCGGCTACTTTTCTACCCAGGTCGCCATCTTCCAGGGCGAGGGAATGCTCTTCCACGAAACCCTGCCCATCGGCGGATTCCACATTTCCTCGGATCTGACCTTTGGGCTGGATGTAACGTTGGATGTCGCCGAGGTCATCAAACGCCGCCACGTTTTTGGCATGGACTACGCCAGCGACGAGGGTATGCGCTGGGTCGTGGAAAAGGACAGCAGGGTGTCGCATTTTGATAATGCGCTCGTCCAACAAATCATTGAGAGCCGTTGCGAAGAGATTGCCGATATGGTACAATCTTCTCTCACCACAAGTGGTTTCCGACTCTCGGAGCGGGCACCTGTCTACTTGTCCGGGGGCGGAGTGGCCATGATGCGCGGGGCCCAACCCTTTTTGGGCGCGCGACTCAATCGGCCCGTTCGCATCGTCTCTCCCAATACGGCAGCCTATCATTCGCCCAACCATGCCGCCTTGGCGGGTGCCTGCGGATATTTGCTGGCATATGCCGAGCAACCCAACCAACGCCCCGGCTTCTTCGCGCGGCTTTTCGGGCTGGGTTGACTATCACCATTAGGGAAAAGGAGTTAACTGACAGATGGCAGTTTCGGAACAAGAGCTGTATAACTTTGCCAACATCAAGGTCGTTGGCGTAGGCGGTGGCGGCAACAACGCCATCAACCGCATGATCGCCTCGGGCCTGGAGGGCGTTGAGTTTTTGGCGGTTAATACCGACAAGCAGGCCCTGATGGCCAGCGCGGCGGTTGATCGACTGCAAATTGGCGAAAAAATCACTCGCGGCCTGGGCGCCGGTGCCAACCCCGACATCGGGGGGCGCGCCGCCGAGGAAAGCCGCGATGAGTTGATCGACCGTTTCCGCGGCGTCAACATGGTCTTTGTCACGGCCGGCATGGGCGGCGGAACCGGCACGGGTGCNGCACCCGTCATCGCCTCCATCGCCCGCGANATGGGCATCCTGACCATTGGCGTGGTCACGCGGCCCTTTGGCTTTGAGGGNAAGGTGCGNGCCGCCAACGCCGAGCGCGGCATTGCCCAGCTCATCCANCACGTCGACGCGCTGGTGGTTATCCCCAACGAACGTCTGCTGGGCGTCGTGGGCAAGGACACCACCATGTTGCAAGCCTTCCGCATGGCCGACGACGTGCTGCGCCAGGGTATCGCGGGCATTTCGGATCTGATCTCCAAGCCCATGTTGATCAACCTGGACTTCGCCGACGTACGCACCATTATGCAAAACGCCGGCATGGCCCACATGGGCATCGGCATTGCCCGCGGCGACAACCGCGCCACCGTCGCCGCCAAGCAAGCCATCCAAAGCCCGCTGCTGGAGACCTCGATCAACGGCGCACGCAGCGTCATCATCAACATCACGGGCGGCGAAGACCTGGGTATGTTCGAGGCCGAGGAGGCCGCCGGCATGATCCAAGCCGCAGCCGATCCCGAGGGCGAGATCATCTTTGGTATGGGCATCGACCCGGCGCTGGGCGACGAGATCCGCATTACCATCATCGCCACGGGTTTTGGTGACGCCTCGGCGGCCAAACCCATCAACTATTATATCCCCCGTCCGCGTTCCGACGCGGCCAATCCTTCTCCCCTGGCCTCTCCCACCGCGTCCGCGGCGCCCGCCCCCGAGGCCGAGCCCGCGCCCCAACCCTTTGAGGACACACGCCCCGATCCTCAGCTGCCCAGCTGGATCTTTAACCCCGAGAGTACCGAGACCGCGCGCACTGTGGTCATTGATCAGCCCAGCCAACCGACGATTCCCGCCCCCGAGGGCCCGGGGCCCGATGAAGATCCCAAGGGCGGCGGATATGAGATCCCGGCGTTTTTGCGGCGGCGGAAATAAGATCCGCAAAAAGATTTCCGAGCCCTTGGGGCCTCACTCTTTCTTCGAAAGCGGATGCGTGTGCGCGTCCGCTTTTTTGAGTTTTAATGGGGAGGGGGTGCCCTTACGCCTGCATATAGACGATTATGTCGGATTTTAGATAATTTACAGATAAGCCTTTGCCCTTTGCGTTACCAAAATATCTCAGGCCATGTTGCGGAACGGTCAAGACCGTTCCCTACGGCAGTGAATCGGGCGCCTTGGTACGTGAGCAACAAGAGCATATCTCAAAAAACGCAACCCATAGTTGGGTTGCGTTTTTGGCGCAAGCACGATTCCCGGCCATATTTCAAAAAAACATATGCCAATACAAGTTTTTTAAGGAGGGGGTGCGGAGAGAAGCTCTGGAGCGAGGGATTGGCCACAATCCTTCGCAGAACCCACGCTTTTGTAAAAAAGCTTGGGCGGTGGAGGCAGAAAAGTTTTTCAAAAATTTTCTGCCCCCGCAAAACACGCCTACTCCAACGCCTGAGGCTACTCGTAGAACGTCCCCTCGATCCTGCCGTTGAGGGTTTCTAGTCTGAGCCTTTTGGGGGCGGTGTTGGATCCTTCGGGGATATTGACCTTTCCGTTGAGGGTTTTGGTGCTGATGTTAAAATCGGTGGGGCGGCCTTGCAAGTTGACCGAAATCATGCCGTTGGCTGTCTCGGCGATCAGGGACTCTTCGACCTGGGTGCCTGTGACCTTGATGCGGCCATTAACGGCTTCGATTTCAACGGTGTTGGCCTTGACATCGGCCACAGTGATTTTTCCGTTGACGGCTTCGATTTGCAGGCCGGGGCAGTCCAGGCCTGCGATGTCGACCTCTCCGTTGACCGTCCTGACCTCGACGTCTTTGGCCAGGGCCTCGGGCAGATCGAGAATGATATTGGTCGCGCCAAAGGGAATGTTAAAGATGTTGTTCCACCACGGCACCTTTTCCTGTTCGATGGTCAGGGCGCCATCCTTGAGCGTGACCTTGAAGCCGCGCTTGGGCCGCTCTGCCAGTTCCAGCTTGGCCTCCTGACTGCGGCGGATGGTGATGCTGGCGTCGATGACCTTGATGGTGACGCCCGTGACGGGCTCACTCAGGTCGACGGTGCGGGTGGTGGTGTCCTCGCCGATGGCGTGCAAGAATTGCCCGCCGGAATCGACTGCGCCGATCACCATCAACGCAAGGCCGATGGTGGCGATGATGATGGCGATAATGATCCAGGTTTTCATAGAAGATCTCCCTTCCACAGTTTGCCCTGCGCCTTGCGCCACAGCTTGTCCAACACCGTGCAGCCGACGATCATGGCGATGCCCAAGCCCAAGACAAACAGTCCCGCGCCCGTGACCATCATGCCGCCGCCGTTGCCATAGTGGACCCAGGTGAAGATGCCCCTGACCAGGGCCGCCACGCCGCCAATGGCCGTGGACACGGCGGCAATCCACAAGCCGACCAGGTTGCTCCAGACCACCACAGCCAACAGGATAGTGAGAACTTGCCGCACGACGCGATCCTCTTTCGACCGCTGAGGCGTGGGGGGCGTTTCGGCGAGCAGGGTGGCCAGGATCTGTGACATCGGCCCCAGGTCGGCGACAGCTTGCTCCTCGGACAGGCCCTCCTCGACGCGATCGTCGATGGCCTCGGTATAGTGAGCCAGCACCGCCTGGCGCTGGGGGGCGGGCATGTCACGCAGGCCCTGCGTGAGGATTTGCAAAAACTCATTTTTGCTCATCGTATATCTCCTTGACGGCTTGGTAAACGCGCAGAACTTGCTCCCATTCGGCCAGGAATTCCCCCAGCCGCGTGCGCCCCAGCGTGGTCAGCGAATAGAATTTGCGCAGGCGCCCGCTATGCGGCACCTGATAGCTGGTCACGCATCCGGCCGCCTCCAACCGCCGAAGCACGGGATACAGGGTAGACTCCGACAGCTCGATGATATTCGCGAGCTCCTTGATAATGCGGTACCCCCACAAATCGCCCCGACACAACGACGAAAGCACACAGGCTTCCAGCAGACCGCGCTTGAGTTGACTATCCATTGCGTCACCTCCTGAGCAATACTATACACCACGTAGTATTGTGTGTCAAGTTGTTTGTTTGAGATTTCTGCTGAAATTTTGAGAAAGCATGGGCGGGGCATACTGTGTATGGTATGCTATAATCTATGATGTCATCATGTGGAGGTAGCTTATGGTTGAGATGGATGATGTCTTGCACAAGGGATTGGCTTTTGGGCAAAACCGCGACCTTTCGTGGCTGCGCTTTAACGACCGTGTGCTGGACGAGGCGGCGGATCCGACCGTGCCGCTGATGGAGCGGTTGCGGTTTATCAGCATTTTCACCAGCAACCTGGACGAGTTTTTTATGGTGCGCGTCGGCTCGCTGCACATGATCAAAAAAGCCAAAAAGGGCGGCAAGGATCGGCGCAGTGGGCGTAACGTCTCCGAGCAGTTAAGCGACATCTATGCCGCCGTGCGCGGCATGGCCATCAAGCGCGACGAACTGTGGGACATCGTCACCCGCCAGTTACAGGCTGTGGGGGTGCGGCTGGCGACGATGGATTCACTCAGTGCCACCGATCGCAGTTTTGTCACGCAGTTTGTGCGCAGCCAAATGCAGCCGCTGTTATCACCGACCGTCGTGGGTGGACACAACCCCTTTCCCGCATGTGTCAGCAAGCAGATTTATGTCGCCGCCCACCTGCGCACCAAAAAGAACGAAGACCTGATGGGCATCCTGCCCCTGCCCCCCGGCTTGCCCCAGATGCTCTACCTGCCCGGCGAGGGGTTGCGCTTGCTGCCCGTGGCCCAGATTTTGCTCGGGCTGACCGACGAGGTGTTTTCGGGCTACCGCGTCGAGCAAAAGGTGTGCTTTAGCGTCACCCGCAATGCCGACCTGACGCCCGACGACGACCTGCCCCACGACAACAGCGGCGAGGATTTTCGCGAGTCGATGAAAAAACTGCTGGGCAAGCGGCGCACGATGGCCGTCGTGCGGCTGGAGACCTCTTGCCACTCCGGCAATTTTATCGCCCAGGCCCTGTGCAGAGCCCTGCACGTCGAACCAGAGCACATCTTTGTCAGTAACGCGCCCATGGCCATGGGGTGGGCCTTTGAGTTGATCGACAAGGTGGCCGCCGCCGGGCGCAGCGAACTGCTCTTCCCCTCCTTTGCCCCACGTCCCGCCCAAGACCTGGACACCTCGCAACCCATCGCCCCCCAAGTGCGCCGCCGCGACTGCCTGCTGCTGTTCCCTTTTGAGTCCATCGATCCCTTTGTCAAACTGCTGGAACAAGCCGCGGCAGACCCCACCGTGCGCACCATCAAGATCACGGTCTATCGCCTGTCCCAGCGCAGCCGCATCGTCGCCGCGCTGTGCCGTGCCGCCGAGCGGGGCAAGCAAGTCACCGTCTTTATCGAACTGCGCGCGCGCTTCGACGAGCAGAACAACATCGACTGGTCGCAAACCTTGGAAGAGGCCGGGTGCCAGATCCTATACGGCTTTGACGAATACAAGACCCACTGCAAGCTGTGCCAGATTACCTATGTTGACACCCGCGGCAAGGTCAGCTATATCACGCAGGTGGGCACGGGCAATTATAATGAAAAGACCTGCGAGATCTACACCGACATCTCGCTGCTGACAGCAGCCGCCGACGTCGGCGAAGAGGCTTCTCGATTCTTTGGCGACATGGCCGCCGGGCGGTTGAGCGAGGGCTACGCCATTCTCTCCCCCGCGCCCTTGCAGTTCAAGCCCCGCCTGTTGGAGTTGATCGAGCGCGAGGCCATGAAGGGCCCCGACGGGCGCATCTTGATGAAGATGAACAGCCTGACCGACATTGAGCTCATCCAGGCGTTGTGCTCGGCCTCCTGCGCAGGGTGCCGGGTGGTGCTGAACATCCGCGGCATTTGCTGCCTGCGGCCCGGCGTGCCGGGGTACACCGACAACATCACCGTGCGATCCATCGTCGGGCGTTTTTTGGAGCACGCGCGCATCTACTGCTTTGGCGAAGGGGACGACGAGATGATGTACATCGCCTCGGCCGACCTGATGACCCGCAACACCGAACGGCGCGTGGAGCTGGGCCTGCCCGTGCGCGACGCCGCCCTGCGGGCGCGCATCGCTGAGTGGATGGCCCTAATCTTGGCCGACAACACCAAGGCCCGTTTGATGGATACCACCGGTGCCTGGCAGCCCGTGCCCCGCGTCGGCCCGCCCATCGACAGCCAAGCCCTGATGCTGACCCGCCCCGCGCCGCCACCCCCCGCCGCCAAAAAACGCCCCTGGTGGAAACGGTTGCTGGGGATTGGGAAATAGGCAAGCGTTTGCAGCGGGAAGAAAATCGTCCCCTAAACCGTATTGTTGAAAAAAGTAGCGGTTCGGGGTATTATAGGGGAAGGGGTCCCATATCTTCGTTTGTGAAAGACTGCGTTTGGTGGGACACCCGGGAGGAATTGGTATGGTTACTGGCGTTCTGATTGGTATTTTGATGTTGATGCTCATCATCATGTGCCACGAGCTTGGACACTTTATCGCGGGCAAGAGCCTGGGTTTTGCCATTGAAGAGTTTGCCATTGGGTTCGGGCCCAAGATCCTGAAATGGAAAAGGGGCGAGACGCTGTACTCGCTGCGCTGCCTGCCGCTGGGCGGCTTTTGCAAGTTTGTCGGCGAAGACACCGAGGACGAAAATCCCCGCGCGTTTAACCTGCAACCCAAGTGGCGGCGCATTGTCGTGCTGATCGCCGGGGGCATCGGCAACTTTGTGGCCGCGGCACTGGCGGCAATCATTTTGTTGGTGGGGTTCGGCGATCCCACGGTGGATGCGCCTGCCTATATCGGCGAGGTTTATGCCAACTCTCCTGCCGCGGTGGCGGGATTGCAACCCGGCGACCTGCTGATTGCCGTCAACGGCGAGGGCGTGAAGGATTGGAGCACAGATCTCCTGAAGGATCTGCCCGACGGCTCCTCCTTTGACATGACCGTGCGCCGGGGGAAAGAAACCTTGACATTGCACGTCAATTTGCCCGCCGAGCGGGTCAGCGAAAACTATCAGATCGGACTGCTCCAGGATCACCGGCCTGTCCCCCTCAAGAACATCGGCGCAATTTTTTCGCACACAGGGCAAATCGTTTGGGATTCCATCACGGGCACCTTTAAGGCCATTGGACGGGTGTTCCAGGGGCACACCGAGGAAGTCGGCGGGCCCGTGATGATCGTGCGTGAGGTGGGCGTCGCCTATCGCGACATCGGGCCCTTTATGGTGCTGCTGTACGCCGTGCTGATCTCGGTCAACCTGGGGTTGATGAACCTGCTGCCCCTGCCCGCGCTGGATGGGGCGCGGGTGCTTTTTATCCTGCTGGAGGCCCTTCGCGGCGGCAAAAAACTCAAGGCCAACGCCGAGGGCATGATCCACTTTGTGGGATTGATGGCCTTTATGGGGTTGGCGGTTGTGGTGCTGATTTATGACATTACTCGAATTGCAGGCTAACGGCCGCCGGATCTCTCGGCAGGCAAACGTGGGCGGCGTGGCCATCGGCGGCGACGCGCCGGTTGCCGTGCAATCCATGCTGACGGCCCCGACGACCGACACCGCCGCCTGTCTGGAACAAGCGCGGCCGCTGGTTGCGGCAGGGTGCGACATTTTGCGCGTGGCCGTGCCAAACGAGGAGGCCGCGCGGAGTTTGGGGGCGCTTGTTAAAGGACTGGGCACGACGCCGGTTGTCGCCGACATTCATTTCGACCACCGCCTGGCCCTGATTGCGCTGGATCAAGGGGTGGCTAAACTGCGCATCAATCCCGGCAATATCGGCTCGGCAGAGGCCGTACAACGCGTGGCCAAAGCCGCAGCTGCGGCAGGTGTGCCCGTGCGGGTGGGCGTCAACAGCGGCTCCCTGCCCGCCGACCTGCTGGCCCAAAGCGGCAGAGATCGTCCCACGGCCATGATGGCCAGCGCGGTGCGGCAGGTCGAGCAGTTGTACGATGCAGGGCTGGAGCAAGTGGTTGTTTCGCTGAAGTCCTCGAGCGTACGCGAAACGGTTGCGGCGAACCTGCGCTATGCCGCCAAACGCGACGAGCCACTACACCTGGGCGTGACCGAAGCCGGGACGCTGTGCGGCGGGCTGGTGGCGGGGGCGGCGGGGNTTGGCGCGCTGTTATTGCAGGGCATCGGCGACACCTTGCGGTTTTCTCTGACGGCACCCTTGATTGAGGAAGTCAACGCCGGGGTACGGATTTTGCGCGAGCTGGGGTTGCGGCAGGGGGCCAAGGTGGTCTGCTGCCCGACCTGTGCGCGATGCCGCGTGGATCTGGCGGGCATGGCGGCGCGGGTAGAAGCGGCGGTTGCCAACCACCCCGGGCCGCTGACCCTTGCCGTGATGGGGTGTGCCGTCAAC
>JGI994J12354_10001847_pt1 | contig 21211 bp, 18 predicted proteins | sample IntmicLarv3ML3BL_FD_12354 | JGI IMG/M metagenome (IMG submission 12354) | reverse complement strand
CAGCAATGAGGGAAAGGGGCAGCTCGTGCAAGTAAGTCAGGTACACAATATACCCCTCAAAGGAGGCGTCAAAGTCCGCAGCCGTGATTTTTTCCGGCGAACCTGCAGACGCAAACAGCTCGGCAAAGCACTTACGCAGCGGCTCTTCCACAGGTGTTGCGGCGGCACGGTCTTGCACAAGACCAAAGTAGCCGCCCGCATCCCCTATTAGCACGGAGGAGGGCAGCTCGGACAGTGCGCCGTCCGCGTGATATTCAAATAGGCCATCAGGGGGACTTTTGTGCAAATTCGCGAAAAGCTGCCCCAAGAAGGAGTAGCTTTGCCCGCCTCCGGCGTCTGCGGAATTAAACATGATGACAATTTGCACAACCAGTGTTACGAGCAGCAGTGCCAATATGCTGTTTTTCGCGCGCTCCCATTTTTTCATAGGACAGCCCTCCTTTCTTTTTTTAGCCAGGCTATTCCGCGGCCAGTTTCATTGCGTTTATGGGTAGGCGAATCTCAATGGCAGTGCCCTCTTCAAAGACGGAGGACACTGAAATTTCACCCTTATGGTGTTCGACTATTTCCTTGGCAATGGAAAGGCCAAGACCGGTTCCGCCTTTTTCACGGCTGCGTGCCTTGTCCACCCGGTAAAAGCGCTCAAAGAGCCGCGGCAGGTCTTCGGCAGGGATGCCGATGCCGTTATCCACCACAGAAATCACCATCTGCTCCTCTTCAACGGTTGCGTTTACGTCGATTTTTCCGTGGTCGGGGGTGTATTTCATGGCGTTTGAAATAATGTTAATCAGTACCTGCTCAATGCGCTCACGGTCGCCGATGTAAGCGTTTGGCAGGGTTTCTTTTATATGCAGGGTCAGGGTATGGCCGTGACGCTCGGCATCTTTATACATGGCGTCAATGATATCCTCCAGAACGGCAAGGGGGGAAAAGGCGGTGTATGACCAGTCCATCTTGCTGTAGTCAAAGCGGGACAGGGTCAAAAGGTCCTTTACAATGCGGGTCATGCGGTCGGTTTCGTTTAGGATAACCTTTAGGAAGCGCTTTTCCATAGCTTCGGGAATCTCACTGTCGTCAAGCATGGTTTCTGCGTAGCTTTTTACGTTTGTCAGAGGAGTGCGCAGCTCATGGGAAACATTGGCCACAAACTCACGGCGCGCGTCATCCAGCCTTGTTTCCTCCGTGATATCATGGATAACGGCAATGATGCCGTCACCGCCGCCGCCAAAGGGCGCGATGTACACCTTTAGGCTGGTCTCCCCTACCTGGGCGGCAAATTGCAGGATGGTGGGAGACTGCAGCTCACGCACTTCGTCCCAAGTTGTGTCCAGCATACCAAACAGCTCGCGGAAGGAATAACCCTTATCAGAATGCACCGAAAGCTGGGCTTTTGCGGTAGGATTCATGATAAGAAGAGTGCCCTCACGGTCAAAGGCCGCCACGCCGTCGGTCATGTTTACCAACAGGGTTGAAAGCTTGTTTTTCTCGGCTTCTACGGTGGCAAGGGTTTCTTTCAGGGCGGTCGCCATGCTGTTAAAGGTGCTTGTCAGGGTGCCAAGCTCGTCCTTTGCAGTTGTGGTTATGGGCTGGTCAAAGCTGCCTTCGGCAAGCTTCTTTGCGGATTTTGTCAGCTTTTCGATGGGATTTGTGATGGTTTTTGACAAGAGAAAGCTTAAGAGCACGGCGATACCAAGGCCGAACAGAATCGACTGAATCAAAATGCCGAACATCATCCATGTCAGGGAGGACAGGCCGTCTTTTGTGTCCTTTATATAGATGACGTACTGCTTTTGCCCTGCGTCAATGGGGGCGGCAAAGTCAATCAGCGGGTCAACCATAGAGTTGCCGATGCCGACTCTGCCCAAGAGGGCTTCTGACATGTTCTTTGTGTATTCAAGAGTTGGCATGCCTTCCGCACTGATATCGCTGCCTATACCTGTGAGGCAGGTGCCGTTTTTGCCGTCTAAAATGTAGAGGCTGCGCTCTGCGCCAAGACCCAGATTTCCGGTGTAGGCATAGAGGATTTCCTCCATTTTTTGCACACCGTCTTCTTTTGCGGCTTCGGTTTGCAGGGTTTCGAAGAATTCTACGGTAAACACTGCTTGCATTTGCCGCCCGAAGTCCTCCACGTAAAAGGAGGAAATGCTGCTTAAGAGATAGGTACCAACGACGCTCATGACCGCTACAATCAGGAGTATCAGTATCAGTACCATTTTCACATGTAAACTTTTTATCATAGGCTTACTTCGCCACGCAATAGCCGATACCGCGCTTTGTCAGCAGGTATTGGGGGTTGGCAGGGTCATTTTCAATTTTCTCACGCAGGCGGCGGATGGCAACGTCTACGGTGCGCGGGTCGCCGTAGGTATAGCCCCAGACTTCCTCCATAAGCTGCTCTCTTGAGAAGGCTTTATCGGGGTTTGAGGCAAGAAACTTCAATATATCAAATTCGCGGACGGTGATGTCGATGACTGCACCGTTTTTTTGCACCTCAAAGCGGTTGAGGTCGATGCGAAGGTTGCCGATATTCAGGTTGTCGCCGGCGGTTTCGCGCTCCGGCTGAACCTTTGCCACGCGGCGCATATTCGCCTTGACCCGTGCCATTAGCTCGCGCATGGAAAAGGGCTTTGTGATATAATCGTCGGCGCCAAGCTCCAGTCCCAGAACCTTATCGGCCTCTTCTTCTCTTGCGGTCAGCATGATAATGGGCACCTGGCTTTTTTCCCGCACCATGCGGCAGACCTCAAAGCCGTCCATGGAGGGCAGCATGACGTCTAAAAGAATCAAGTCCGGGTCGTCCGACAGAGCCATGGCTGCACCTTTTGCGCCGTCATAGGCCACAAGCGTCTTGTACCCTTCTTTTTTCAGGTTGTATTCCACGATTTCCACAATCATTTGGTCGTCTTCTACGATTAGTACTTTATACTCCATGATTTTCGCCCTCCTTATTTGTAAGCAGCAGCTTTGCGCGGTAAAATGCCGCTATGGTTTTCGCGTCAACAATGGTGCCGTCCTCAATCATTTTTTCACATTCGGCAAAGGGTATGCGGTGCAGCTCCAGGAATTCGTCTTCGTCCAGGTTCTGTTCATGCCGGGTCAAATCCTGCGCCAGGTAGAGATAAATGATTTCGTTTAGGAAGCCGGGGGATGGGTATATTTTCCCAAGGGAGCGGAAGGTTGCCGCCCGGCAGCCGGTTTCTTCCTCAAGCTCGCGCCGTCCGCAGGCTTCAGGTGACGGCTCGCCCGGTTCCAGCTTTCCTGCCGGAATTTCAAAGAGAAGCTCGCTGTAGGGATAGCGGTATTGCCGCACCAGAGTTACTGTGCCATCCTCATGCAGAGGCAGCACCGCAACGCCGCCGGGGTGCTCGCAGACCTCACGGTCAACAACCTTACCTACAGGAGTTTCGGCTTTGTCACAGCGGACTTTTATAATGCGGCCCTCATAGATGTATTCAAAGGAGATTTGCTTTTCTGTCAGGTTCATTTTGTTTCGCTCCTTTTGTTTATTTATACCTTCTTACTCCCAATAAGATTGCGGCTCGGTGGCCGCAATAAGGACGGAGTCTGCGCTTTTTTGTTCATTCCCGCTTGGGGAATCAAGATATAGAAAAATACCCTATTTTACCGTTTGCACAGACAGGGCAATCCAGCCCTTTTCCTCCAGACGTGTTGTTGCTGCAAGGCCGTTTTCCTGCAGGGCAGCTATGACATCGTCTTCACGGATGTCGATGATGCCGGAGAGGAGGAGGGTTGCATCTTCTGCCAGCAAGGTTTTTATAGCGGGCAGAAGCGTTATAATAACATCAGCGATGATGTTTATGACGATAATATTGTATTTTCCGGTGATACCTGTGGTTCCGTCTGACTGAAAGATTTCGATTTCCCGTTCCAGATTATTCCGGGCGGCGTTCTCTTTTGCCACGCGAACGGCTACCGGGTCAATATCGCAGGCCACGGTCTTGCCGCTGCCGAGAAGCTTTGCGGCAACCGATAAAATGCCGCTTCCGGTGCCAACGTCCAAAACACTGTCCCCGACTTTAACCGTCTTTTCAAGAAGGGCAATGCAAAGCCGTGTGGTTTCATGAGTGCCGGTGCCGAAGGCCATGCCGGGGTCGATTTTCAGGGGCAGCTCGCCCTCTTTCACATCGGCTTCCAGCCATTCAGGGACAATGAGAATCTTGTTTGCAGGCTTGATGACTTTGTAATACTGCTTCCAGGCGTTTGCGAAGTCTTCTTCGTCTACGGTATGCAGGGAAGTTTCATAGGGAATGCCTTTTGCGTGCTCGGAGAGGAAGGTTCTGGCGGCGGCTACCTGTTCGGGGTCGCTCAGGTAGAGGCTTATTGCGATTTTGTCCGTATCCTTTGCAAGCAGTTCCTCGTCGATGGCATCCATGCGCAACACGTCCCCTGTTTCTAAGAGGTCGGAATAGTCCTCGATTTGCAATCCCCCGCTGTCAATGGCGGTTGCGACGGCGATTAGGCTGTCCCCGTGTTGCTTTGTTGTTTCTATTTTTAGTTCCGTGTACTGCATCGTTTTTTCCTCTTTCCTCCGGGCTTATGAGGCACTCTTTTCCGTGCCCGATTAAGTCATAGCGTTTTAGGGTTTTTAGCGCTTCTTGCACCAGCTGCTTATTTTGCGGAAGCTTCCACTGGAGGAGGGCGCGCTGCATGGCTTTTTCCCCGGCTTCTTTTGCGACAAAGATGGGCTTTAGGGTCAGGGGGTCAAGGCCGGTGTAATAGGCGGCTGTGGCAAGGGTGCCGGGCGTGGGGTAGAAATCCTGCACCTGCTCAGGCATGACGCCTTCCTTTTTCAGGTACAGGGCGAGGGTGAGGGCGTCTTCCAGCTTGCAGCCGGGGTGCGAACTGATAAAGTAGGGTACGAGGTATTGCTTTAACCCGGCTTTTTTATTGAAGGCTTCGAACTTCTCCTTGAAGCGGCGGTAGACCATAAAGGGCGGCTTGCCCATATAGGCCAGCACATGGTCAACGCAGTGCTCTGGGGCAACCTTTAGCTGCCCGGAGGTGTGACGCTCCACCAGTGAGCGGAAAAAGCTGTCATCCTTGTCCAGCATCAGGTAGTCAAAGCGCACACCGGAGCGGATGAAGACCTTCTTCACGCCTTTTACGGCGGCGGCTTTTTTTAGGAGGGAGTTGTATTTGCTGTGGTCAACTTCCAGTGCTTTACAGGGCTCGGGGGTGAGGCACTGACGATCCTTGCAAGCACCGTTTTGCAGTTGATTCTTGCAGGCGGGGGCGCGAAAATTGGCGGTTGGACCGCCGATGTCGTGAATGTAGCCCTTGAAATCGGGCATTTGGGCAAGAAGTCCCACCTCTTTCAGGATGCTTTCGTCGCTGCGGGTGGAGACAACCCGGCCCTGATGAAAGGCCAGTGAGCAAAAGCGGCAGCCTCCGAAGCAACCCCGATTTTGTATAACAGAAAAGCGCACCTCGGAAATGGCGGGGACGCCGCCGGCACTTTCGTACATAGGATGGTAGGTGCGTTGGTACTCTAAGTCGTAAACAGCATCAAACTCGGCGGTTGACAGGGGGCGCGCAGCCCGGTTTTGCACCAGATAGCCGTCTTTTTCATGCCGCTGAAGGAGGGGCTGTGTGTTTGTGTAGCCGTGCTCGCGCTGCTGCAGCTTTGCGGCAAGGGCGTATTCCCGCTTGTCGGCGCGAACTTTTTCAAAGGGTGCAATTTCAAGGGCGTCTTTCGGGCAATCCTCGCGGGAGGCGGCTTTATAGCAGATGCCGGGGATGTCCGTCATATCGGCTATTGTGCCTTTTTTCCCAAAGGTTGCGGCAATGTCAAGGATGGCCCGCTCCCCCATTCCGTAGACCAGGATATCGGCGCCGCTTTCAAAGAGAATCGAGGGACGCACGGCTTCCTTCCAGTAGTCGTAGTGGGCAAAGCGCCGCAAGCTTGCTTCCAGACCGCCGAGGATGACGGGGGTGTCAGGAAAGGCGTCCTTCGCAAGCTTTGTGTAGGTGATGGAGGCGTCGTCGGGACGGTTGCCGGGCTTGCCTCCGGGGGAATAGGCGTCTTCCTTTCGGCGGGTTTTGGACACGGAGTAGTTGGCAACCATGGAGTCCACATTTCCCGCGGCAATGAGCACGGCGCGGCGGGGTTTTTTGTAGGCGGCAAGAGGGTTCTGCTTGCTCCTTACGTCCGGCTGGGCGCAGACGAGCACACGGTATCCCCTACTCTCCAGCAGGCGCGTAATGACGGCAAACCCAAAGCTTGGGTGGTCAACATAGGCGTCGCCGGTGATGCACAAAAAATCGTAATAATGCCAGTCACGGGCTTGCATTTCTGCTTCGGATACCGGCAAGAACTGCCCGGTTGTTTGTGTTTGTTCTTTCATATTGTCCTTCTATTCTATAACTTCGCGGATGCGAAGAGGGATGCCCTTTTGCGCCGCAAGGGTGCGGCAAGCCTCTATTTTTTCCGCTCCAAGAATATCTACAACAGTGAAAAAGACGGTCATGCCCGCTTCCTTGCAGGAACCGGCAAAGGCAAGCATGGCTTCAAAAGAGCCTTCGCCGAATGAGGGGCGGCAAAGGGTCAGGTATTCGGCCTTCTCAGGGGCATTCAGGCTTACGGATACGATGTCGATATAGGGGGCGAGGAGGGCAGCAATCGGCTTTTTATTCACCAAATCGCCAAGGCCGTTGGTGTTTAGGCGGATTTTTTTATCGGTTGCGGCTTTTATGTGCTTTGCTACTTCTAAGAGGCAGGGCAGTGCTTCCGTCGGCTCGCCAAAGCCGCAGAAAACCAGTTCCTTATATTTTGAAAGGTCGTGCTGCTCTATGGCAGTTATGACCTCCGCCGCCGTTGGCTCGCGGTCCAGCCAGAGGCTTTGCTCCTTACTGATGCCGTCCTGCTCGTTTCGGACGCAAAAAGTGCAGTTGCAGGGACAGCGGTTTGTGAGGTTCAAGTATAAATTATCACCCAGAACGTATGCCAGTGTATTACTCATAAGTGCCTCCTAAAAAGATTTGTTTTATCCAAAAATGCGGCGAGGGGATAGAAAACTGCCATGTTTGCCGCGCATTTTATCAGTCCGGCGGGGATGTCCGCAAGAGCAGCTTTTGAAGTTCCGTAGAGGAGCCAAGTAGCGGCGCCGTAGGCTGCGACGCAAAAAAGGCCGGCGAAAAACGGGGCAATGCGGTTTCTTGTTTTGCTGAGAATGGCGTTCTGCTTGCCGGTGAAAAAAAGCACCATGCAAGGCTTTATCACCATGGTGAAGGGAATCCACATAGGGAACCCGCTTGCAAAATCCGCAAGGCCGGCACCCACTGCACAAGCAAGCATGGCATAGGGCGTTGGCAGAACGCAGGCCGCCAAATATAGCAGAGCATCGCCCATATGCACATAGCCGCCGGACATGCCGATTGGGATGTGCAAAATGTATGCTGTGCATAGGAAAATCAAGGCGGTGAATATCGCCGAATATATCAAAAGCGTAGTTTTTTTCACGCGGAATCCTTTCTTTGTTTGCATTATTCTCTCTCCTTAAACGGGCAAATTAAGGGAATTTATATTATTATACCACTCTGTTCCTTTTTTTTCAAGGAGAAAGATGATTTTTTTGAGGCGAAGCGGGTTGTTTTTTTGACTTTTGGCTTTTGGCTGTCATCCTGAGCGGAGTGGATAGTTTTTTCGTCCTCACGGACAGGGGACGGTTGGCAGGACGCCCCTGCCGGGGGCGACACTTTTTAAAGCGCCAAAAAGTGTCCAAAAGGGCGCTTTGCGGGGGTCGGCTTTTGTGCTGCTGCGGGCTGTGAATTTGTGCAGTGCCTGTTTGGTGCCAATTCGAAGGTCTTCTGCTAAAACGGCCGCGCTCAGCCGCGCTGTGCGGGGGCGGTAGGGTTGCTGTTTTGCAAAAAGAACGAAAAAAAGGTATTTTTTCCATCTTGTCATAGAGCTGAAAAAATGCTATACTGGTAAGTGACAGTTTTTTACAGAAAGAGAATTTGTAATCTTGATTATTGGGGATTTGTTGTATGGAATATGATGTAATTATTATCGGTGCCGGGGTGATTGGCTGTTCGATTGCGCGGGCGCTTTCCCGGTACGAATTGAAGGTTGCTGTTTTGGAGCAGGGCTATGATGTGGCTCTTGGCAGCTCGCGGGCGAACAGCGGCATTGTGCATGCCGGTTTTGACGCTGCTCCCGGCAGTAAAAAGGCGCTGTTTAATGTGCGCGGAAACGCGATGTTTGACAGGCTTGCGCAGGAGTTGGAATTTCCTTTTTCTCGTTGCGGTTCGCTGGTTTTGGCTTTTTCGGAGGAAGATATAGAGAAGCTTTTTGCGCTGAAGGAGCAGGGAGAGGAAAATGATGTTGAGGGGCTGCGCGTTATTCTGCGAGAGGAGCTGCTCTCATTGGAGCCCAATATTGGTGACGAGGCGGTTGCCGCTCTCTACGCACCTACGGGCGGAATTGTCTGCCCCTATGAAATGACCATTGCACTTTTTGAAAATGCGGTGCAAAATGGGGTGGAGTTCCATTTTGCACACAAGGTTACCGGGCTTGTGCGGCAAGCGGACGGCTTTAAGGTTACCACCGGGGCAGGGGAATTTCACGGGCGGTATGTGATTAATGCGGCGGGGCTTTTCGCCGACGAGTTGCACAATATGCTCTGTAAGCCGGAGGTCAAAATATTGCCGCGAAAGGGCGAATATTGCCTACTGGACAAGATGAAGCTTGTTACGCATACGATTTTCCAACTGCCGACGGCAATGGGAAAGGGCATTCTTGTGACGCCAACGGTGAGCGGGAATGTGCTCCTTGGACCGACGGCTACGGACATTCTTGACAAGGCCGATACGGATACAACAGCGGAGGGGCTTAGTCAGGTACTTCAAAAGGCGGCACTTTCTGTGAAGGGGCTGCCCACGGACAAGGTGATTGCAAATTTCTCCGGCCTGCGCGCAAACCTGTTGGGACAGAAGGACTTTTTCATTTCGCTTACGGACGGGTGTATCCAGCTTGTGGGCATTGAGTCGCCGGGGCTTACCAGTGCGCCGGCTATTGGTGAGCATGCGGCGGAGATGGTTTTAGAACTGACTGCTTGCAAAGAGCGGGCCGATTTTACGCCTTATCGGACGAAGATTCCCTGCTTTCGAGAGATGTCCGATGATGAGAAAAATGCTTGTATCAGGCGGGATTCCGCTTACGGCGAAGTGATTTGCCGCTGTGAGCAGGTCACGAAGGGTGAGATTCTGGAGGCCATTCGGCGGTGTCCGCCCACGGTGACTTTGGACGCGGTTAAGCGGCGGACGCGGACGGGTATGGGGCGCTGTCAAGGCTCGTTTTGCGCCATGCGGATGGTGCGTTTGATTGCGAAAGCTTGTGGTATTCCTGTTACGGATGTGACGAAATACGGCGGCAATTCCCACATTTTTACCGGGTTGACAAAGGAGGGTGCTTCATGCTAGAGCAGGTTGATGTAGTCATTATCGGCGGCGGGCCTGCGGGGCTTGCGGCTGCAATTGCCGCAAAGGAAGCGGGGGCAAATCGGGTGCTTATCATTGAGCGCGCCACCCGTCTTGGCGGGATTTTGAACCAGTGCATTCACAACGGGTTCGGACTCCATTATTTGAAAAAAGAGCTGTCAGGGCCGGAATATGCGCAATATTTTATTGATAAAGTGCAGGAGCTTGGTATTGAATGCCTGCTGCAAACTATGGTGCTTGAGCTGACAAAAAAGCGGGAAATCCTTGCGGTGAACAGGGAGGGTGCCCACCGCTTTCAGGCAAAATCCGTGGTGCTTGCCATGGGATGCCGGGAGCGCACACGGAGTGCGTTAAACATTCCGGGCAGCCGTGCTGTGGGCATTTACACCGCAGGAACGGCGCAGAAATTTATTAATATTGACGGCTATATGGTTGGGAAACGGACTGTGATTGTGGGCTCGGGCGATATCGGACTTATTATGGCGCGGCGGCTGACGCTGGAAGGTGCGGAGGTTGCGGCGGTTGTTGAGCTGTTCCCCTATTCCTCCGGCTTGCAGCGGAATATTGTGCAGTGCCTTGACGATTACGGCATTCCCCTTTTGCTGTCCTGCCGCGTAACCAATATTTTGGGACGGGAACGGGTCAGCGGTGTGGTGGTGTCCGATGTGGATGAGCGGCTCTCCCCTATTGCGGGAACCGAGCGGGAAATCCCTTGTGACACGGTGCTTTTTTCCGCCGGACTGCTGCCGGAAAACGAGCTAACGAGGGAAGCCGGAATCACCCTTTCTCCGAAAACCGGCGGCGCGCTTGTGAGCGAGGATTTGCAGACGGACGGTGCGGGCATTTTTGCTTGCGGAAATGTGCTGCATGTGCATGACATTGTGGATTTTGTTACGGAGGAAGCCATGCGGGCGGGGAAAAATGCTGCCCTTTACGCCCTAGGTACCTTTAAGGCGGGGGCAAAACGTGTTCCCTTACAGGCGGGCACGGGGGTACGCTATACGGTGCCCAGCTTTACGGATTTGGAGAATGATTTGACGGTGTCCTTCCGGGTGACTTCGGTGATGCGGGACGGGACGATTGCCGTTTATGCAAATAAGAAATGCATCTTTACCCAGCGGCGCAAGGTTATGCGGCCGGGCGAGATGCAGACGATTACCATTCCGAAGGCAGCGTTTGCAGGGCTTTCGATGGAAACTCTTTCTGTATGTGCGGAGGTTTTGGTATGATAAGAGATTTAATTTGTATTTGCTGTCCGATTGGGTGTGAGCTACAGGCGGAGCTGCAAAACGGTGCTATTGTTGCGGTGACCGGGCAACAGTGCAAGCGGGGCGAGGCCTATGCGCGGCAGGAGGTTCTTGCGCCAAAGAGAAGCCTCACTACGACGGTGCGCGCGGAGGGACAGACTGTCGGCGTCTTGCCTGTGCGAACGGACGGGGACATTCCTAAGGAGTTGATTTTTGACTGTATGGCGGCATTGAAGGATGTGCGTGTAGTGCTGCCTGTGGCGGCGGGAGATGTTGTTGTCCGGGATATTTGCGGCACGGGGGTTGACGTGATTGCGACGGGCGTTTTGGAGGCAGAGGTATAAGGGCGCGAAACGACGGAAGGAGATTTGCAAATGGAAATATCGCTCAAAAAAGCAACTATATAAAGATGCCGAAGAAATATATAGTATGCAAATAATTGCGTTCAAACCGTTACTAGACAAATATCAAGACCACGAAGGAAGTCCCGGTGCGGAAACAATTGAACAGATTAGAGCAAGAATGAAATACCCGCAAATTTCTTGTTATTTCATTCAGTTGAATTCAGAAAATATCGGACATATACGAATTAATGCGTTTAGTGAGGATGCTTGCAGGCTTTCGCAAATGTTTATTTTGCAGGAATATCAGGGAAACGGCTATGCGCAACAGGCGGTTAAAGAGATTGAAGCATTGTATCCAAATGCAAAAAACTGGATACTTGACACAATAAAGCAGGAACCAAAATTGCGTCATCTTTATGAAAAAATGGGATATAAGCTTACAGGTAAAGAAACCAACATACAGGACGGAATGGACTTAGTTGATTATGCTAAATAAACTTGCTGCCCAATGTTTGAGCAGATTTATTAAAACTTATTTTATATTTTTGTCTTGACATATGCGTAGACAGGCTATGGCCGGCTATTAATTGAAAAGACATTGGAAAAGGCACGGGGCATCGGTGTTGATGTTGCTTGTTTATTTACCGAAGGGAGTATTATGCAAGATAATACAGGGCTGAAAAGATTTGCGGTCGTGCATATTACCGGGGCTTCCGGTGCGGGGACGACTACCTTGGCAAAGGCGCTTTCGGAAAAATACGGGTACACGCACCTTGATACCGATGATTTCTTTTGGGAAGAGACGGAGCCGCCATTCACTTTGAAGCGGGAGCGGGTTGCGCGGCAGGCACTGTTGTGGCAGGCCATTCAGGCGTGTGAAGCATGTGTGATTTCCGGGTCGCTGACGGAATGGGGCGATGTTTTTCTTCTGACGTTTCAGCTTGTTATTTATGTACAGACGCAAACTGATGTACGGATAGCAAGGCTGCGGGAGCGGGAGTTCTTGCGGTTTGGCGAGCGTATTTTGCAAGGCGGGGATATGGCGGAGGCGCATCAGCAATTCCTATTATGGGCGGCGCAATATGACGAGGGCGGCCTTGATATGCGCAGTGCGCGCGAGCATGAGAAGTGGCTTTTGAAGGTGCCGTGCCCGGTTGTGCGGGTGGACGGGGCTTGGCGGTTGCGGAGATTGTTGCGGGGTTAAAATGTGATTCATGAAGGGGTGTTTATTATGCAATTTGGAATGCCAACCTTGATAGAACTGAAGGAGCCGGAGGACTGTGCCGCACTGTGTAACGAGTTGGGTCTTGACTTCATTGAGCTCAATATGAATCTGCCGGAATATCAGGTGAATACGCCGAAGATAACAAGGCTTCGCAAAATTGCCGATGCGCACAATATTTATTACACCATACATCTTGATGAAAATGTCAGTCCTTGTGATTTCAACGACGCGGTTGCTTCGGCCTATACCCAAACGGTGTTACAGACAATTGAAACGGCAAAAAGCCTTTCCGTGCCGATTTTGAATATGCACTTGCACGCCGGCGTGTGGTTTACTCTGCCGGATAGAAAGGTGTTTCTATTTGACGAATATGAATCGGACTATATGCGGAGGTTGATACAGTTCCGAGATGCCTGTATGGGGGCAATCGGTACTGCGGATATGAAAATTTGTGTGGAAAACACAGGCACATTTCAGCAAAAATTTGCTACGAAAAGCATTGCTGCTTTGCTTGACAGTCCGGCGTTTGCCTTGACTTTTGACATAGGACATGACGCAGGGAGCGGATTTTTGCAGCAACCCCTTATCTATTCGCATATTGAACACCTGCGTCATATGCACATTCACGATGCCAGGCCTACAGAAAAGCAAGACCATTTGATGTTGGGTACAGGCGAATTGAATTTAGCACAATATCTTGATTTGGCGGTAGCACATCATTGCCGTGCGGTGCTGGAGGTCAAAACAGTCGACGGGTTGCGGCACTCGGTAGCGTGGTTGAAAGAAAGAGGATACTTGTGAATACGGGGAAGCATTTGTACAGTAGAGAACGACCTCTACAAAGGATACAGCGGAGAAGTCTTTTCTTCTTCGCTGTTTTTTATTTTGCGGCAAAAAAACAAGGGGCCTCCCGGCATGGGAAGCCCTTGTACAGTATTTTACCTTTACACCATCGGAAATTACGTCGGTGGGTTTTGATTGTTGTTGTTTTCGTTGTGGTTGTTTTCCGTGGTAGTGCCGCCGTCGGGGGGCGGCGTTTGGGGATGGGGGTCAACAGGCTGCTGGGGATTCGGGTCAACCGGTTGTTGCGGATTGGGGTCAACCGGGGGCTGGGGCTGTTGGGGATTGGGGTCTACCGGTTGTTGCGGGTTAGGGTCTACCGGCTGCTGCGGCTGGGGATTATTGGGGTCTGTCTGAGGCGCATTTGGGTCAACCTCAGGCTCTTCCTCTATCTCTTTAATAACCAGCGGCTCTTTTGCCTGGGTGTGGTTTTGGCTGCAGTAGCTTGCCGGTTTTTTGCTCTTGCTTGCATCACCTGCGGAAACTCTGCTGCCGCGGACATCATTGCGGCAGGCATCTGTTGCAAGCCGTCCGCTGTCTTTACAGTAGTAATACACGTTATTGGGATTCATGCCGGAGTCGAAGTCTTTTGACTGCAAGCCTTCGTGTACCCGTGACATGACTTTCTTCCAAACCAGTGCCGATGGATTTGAGGAAACGCCACTGACCGTCTTTGCACGGGCGTAACCAAACCAGACTGCACCCACATAATACGGGGTATAGCCCACGTACCAACGGTCGTTATCCGCGGTTGTCGTACCCGTTTTACCCGCCGAAACCATGTTCGGAATGGCAGCTACGGTACCTGTACCGTTGCGGTTTACGTTGCGCAGCAGTTTGTTCATTTCCACTACGGTTGTGGTACTTATGGCCTGGGTACCTTCTTTTTTATTCTCGTAAATTACGGTACCTTTTGAGTCGGTTATCTTTGTAAAGGTTTTTGGCTTTACATACACGCCCTTGTTGACGAAGGGTACGTATGCCGCTGTCAGTTCCATGACGGAGATGCCGTTTGTCAGGCCGCCAAGCGCCAAAGGCGCATAGTCCTTATCGGCGGCAACAAGACTTGTAAGTCCCATATTATTACGGGCAAAATCATAGGATTTCTCCACGCCAAGCTTGTCAAGGATACGCACAACAGGGGCGTTTGCGGAAATTTCAACCGCCTTCATGACGGTCATGGGACCATAATAGCTGCGGTAATAGTTGGAAGGCCAGGGCTTGTTGTTGCGGGTTGTGAAGGCTTCATCCAACACGTATGAATCGGGGGTAATATAGCCGTTTTCAATGGCAGGTGCATAAACGGTTATGGGCTTAATAGCTGAACCGGGCTGCCGCTTTTCCTGGGTGGCATAGTTCCAGATGCGGTTTGCTTCCTTCTCGCCGCGGCCGCCTGCGATACCTACAACCTCGCCCGCGCTGTTCATAATAACCATGGCACATTGCGGCTGAACCTCGCCGCGCAGAGTCGGGAAGTTTGCATCGTTGCTGAAAACGTCGTCTAAAATCGCTTGAATTCTAGGTTCACACGTGGTATAAATTTGCAGACCGCCGGAGTAGACCATCTTCTTTGCAAGTTGCTCCGAATAGCCTTTTTCGTTGATGAGGACATCCAGAACTTCCAGAATAACCTGGTCAACAAAGTAGGACTGCTTCACCTGAAGCTGTTCGTAATGCTGGGTTTTCTTGAAGTCCAGCTCGAAGACTATCGCTTCGTCATACTCTTCCCGTGTGATTTTTCCAAGCTCAAGCATTTTCTTTAAAATGGCTTCTTGCCGCTTTTTGTTGTTCTCGGGATTTTGGAAGGGGTCGTAAAAGGTCGGGCGGTTTGTTATGCCGGCAATGGTCGCGCATTCGGCAATGTTCAGCTCGGAAATGTCCTTATTAAAGTACACCTCTGCGGCCGCGCGGACGCCGTAACAGCCCTGCCCGCAATTGATTGTGTTTAAGTACCACTCAAGTATCTGGTCTTTTGAGTAATTTTTTTCAAGCTTCAAAGCGCGCATGATTTCAAGGATTTTACGCTGCAGCTTTACATCGTTGTCGCCGGTCAGATTTTTTATCAGCTGCTGGGTGATGGTTGAGCCGCCGAAGGAGCCGCTTCTTATGTTCAGGAAAACATTTAAGCCCGCGCCGATGGTTCTCTTCCAGTCAACGCCGTTGTGCTGGGGGAAACGCTCGTCCTCAATGGATATGAATGCATCTTTCATAGCCTGCGGAATATCCTGGTAATAGGCCCAGACACGGTTCTGCTCCCCGTGCAGCTTTTCTAAGGGGACAGCCTCGCCGGTGTCGCGGTCAGTATAATAAATCATTGAGGTGAAATTCAGTCCGAAAACCTCCGGATTCACTTCATCATAGGGGGCAATATGCTCCATTACATACAGGCCAAATGCACCTAAGCAGATGACACCTGTTAAGATGAGCACAAGAAAAACCGACAGCACGGCACGCAGCAGCTTTATTCGAAAGATGCGCCCTTTTGTCATTTTCTTTTGTGTCGTCGTTTTTGGACGGTTTGTCACAGTGATTCACCTCGTCTTTTTGTTTATTTACAGGCGGCAATACGGCCCTTTGCCGATTGCTCACTTTTGTAGTATAGCACAAAAAAATTGATTTGTATACTAATTTTAGAAAAAGTTCAAATATTTGGGTACGGACGGGGGCGAAAGACGGGGACGGAGGGGACGGGCGACCGCAGAGGGTCGCCCCTACGGGTGGCGGGGAAATGTGGAGGCGGGCGGGGAACGATAAATCGGCATTAAAAAAGGTTGAAAATGCGGATGCTTTGTGATATGATTTCTATAATAGAAAAATTTGGGGCTTTTCTGCATATATTTCTATTGAAGAGCCGAGAAAGAAATGGTACGCTATGAAAATTACAAAAGCTGTAATCCCGGCGGCGGGCTTTGGGACGCGCATGCTGCCTGCGACAAAATCCATGCCCAAGGAGCTGCTGCCCATTGTAGACAAGCCGTCGATTCAATATATTGTGGAAGAAGCGGTTGCTGCAGGGATTGAGGATATTTTTATTATTACCAGCCGGGCAAAGGTCGCTATGGAGGACCACTTTGACTATTCGCCGGAGGTGGAGCGTAAGCTTTTAGCATCCGGCAATGAGGCAACCGCGCAGATGCTGCGTGATATTTCGGACATGGCAAACATCCGCTTTGTCCGCCAAAAGGAGCAAAAAGGACTTGGCCATGCGGTCTATTGTGTGAAGAACATGATTGGCGACGGGCAGTTTGCCGTTTTATTAGGAGACGATTTAATGCGCTCAAATGTTCCCGTAATCGGGCAGCTTATTTCTGACGCGGAACGGTTTTCCTGCAGCGTTGTGGGCGTCAAGGAGGTCAGCGAGGAGGCTGTGCAGAAGTATTGCACCTTGGAAATTGTGCCTGTGGAGGAACGGCTTTTTGAAGTTAAGTCTATGATTGAAAAACCGAAAAAAGAACAAATTATGTCCCTTTATTCCATTTTGGGACGGTATGTTTTGCCGTCGGAGATTTTTACGATTCTGGAGACACTGCCTACGGGGCACGGAGGCGAAATTCAGCTGACGGATGCTCTTGGGATTCTTTGCAAGAAGGAAAAGATGCTGGCGCGGGACTTCCTCGGAAAGCGCTATGACTGCGGGAATCCGGCGGGGTACTTGGAGGCGGTGCTTGACTTTGCGAAGGAGCATCCCCTAACGGCTTCTATGCTGCGCGAATATGTGAAAAACTTCGCGGAATAACTTTGAAAGGGTGGACTTTTATGTGGTCATTGCCGGAAAATAAGCATCTGCGGATACTGCTCATTCTGCTGTACCTTGCCATTGGTATTGCGGCGGTTACTGTCTTTTTTCAATATCTATTTCCGCTGTTGTCACCGTTTTTTATTGCGTTTGCCATTGCGGCAATTGCCCAGAAGCCTTTGCGGTTTCTCTGCAAAAAAACGAAGATTCCTAAGGGGATTTTGAGTGTTGTGCTGGTGACGCTGATTTTTTCGGCGATTAGCGCGGGACTGTTCTTTGCCATCAAAAGCATCATCTTTGAGGTGGTGCATGTGATACAGGAATTCCTGGAAACGGCACAGGAGCAGATGGCAGAAAACGGCGCGATTATGGGCTTCTTGAAGACGCATCTACCCGATATGCCGGACAATATTCTGCACCTTATTACCGACTCCACAAAGAAGCTTTCGGAAAGCAGCGATACCTTGAAAACCACCATGAACACGGCTATGGGCGTGGTGTCCGGGGTGCCGAGCGCGATTCTTTATGTGGTGGCGACCTGTGTTGCGACTTACCTGATTTCCGGGGATTATGATAAGATTCGCGGCGGCTTTGCAAAGCAATTCCCCATGAAGATTCGGAAGAAATGGGGCGATATCCGTGCGCTGTTTCTGTCCACCTTTGTGAAATATTTGCGGACGCAGGGGATTTTACTTGTTTGTACGCTTGTTGAGCTTACGGTGGGCTTCCTGATTATGGGATTCGAGTCAGCGTTTGCGCTGGCGGTGATTATTGCGCTGGTGGATGCTTTGCCTGTTTTCGGTGCGGGAACGGTGCTGATTCCATGGACGGTTTACTCGCTGGTGATTGCCGATTACCGCATGGCTATTTCACTTGCTATCCTCTATATCATTATTACAGCGGTGCGCAACACTCTTGAGCCGCGGCTTTTCGGTAAACAGATTGGGCTGCATCCGCTGCTGTCACTCTTGGCGGCGTATGTCGGGTTTAGAGTTTGGGGATTGTTGGGCGTTATTTTGCTGCCCATTGTTATGCTCTTATTCATTCAGATTCAGCGGTGGGGCTACATTGATGTGCTCCTTGGAAAAAAACGTACGCAGGAAGAGAAATCATAAAATTTTACCAATCAATAAAAGAAAATGCAAGAAATCTCCTAAAGAAGTCGGTATACTTAATGCTAGTATGCTAAACTTTTTTAGGAGGTTTTCTTTATTATGACTTCTATGACTTCAAGAGAACGAATTGTGGCAAGTCTTATGCGCCAGCCCTGTGACCATGTTCCCGCCTACCCTATTTGCAGCGGTGTTTCCCGCTTGTCAACGGGTGTCACCTACCCCGAATGGAGCACAAACGCCGACAAGTGCGCAGAAGCACTTATTAAAACAACTGAGGAGTGCGGACTGGATACCTTTTGCACCTTGATTGACCTGTCCTTGGAGGCCGATGCTTGGGGTCTTGACGTTGTTTATCCCGCAAATGAGGCGGCGCATCCCAACTATAACAATCCTGTTTTAAAGGATATTGAGGATTACGCTACAGTTAAAAAGGTGGATTACAGAACCTCTGAGCGCATGTTGATGCACATTGAGGTTTGCCGCCAGCTGGTGGAAAAGAAGGGCAAGGATGTGCCGGTTATCGCCTTTGTTTTCGGGCCGCTTGGTATTCTCTCTATGCTGCGTAACCAACAGGAAATGTACATGGATTTGTATGACGACCCCGACGCTGTAAAGGCGGCAGCAAAGGAAATCAACGAAACTTTAAAAGAATACATTACCGCTTTGATGGACACGGGCGTAGACGCGATTATGATTGACACGCTGTTTGCCTCCGGCTCTATTATGGCAAAGGATATGTGGATGGAAATGGAAGGCGTGCTGGTTCGTGAGCTTGCTGACATGATTCATGCCCGCGGCGTGCTTATGATGATTCACAACTGCGGCCAAAAGATTTACTTTGACGTGCAGATTGAAACCATGCGTCCCCATGCGATTTCATTCCTCTATCCCCCGGATGATTGCGCCAGCCTTGAAGAGTGCAAGGCCAAGTACGGCGACAAAACTACGCTGATTGGCTGCGTACCGCCGGCGATGGTTGTTACGGCAACTGACGAAGAGTTCGACGCCGAGTGCCGCCGCCAGATTGACATTTTCAAGGAAAACAAAGGCTTTGTCCTTGCAACCGGCTGCGAATACCCCGCCAACGCAAGCTTTGACCGTGCAAAGCGCATGGTTGAGATTGCCCGTGAATACGGGAAGTATAATGACTAATTGGAAGGAAACGCTTAAGCCGTTTCCTAAAGCCCCGGCAGAGGGCGAGGCTTGCTGCGGCCGGGCGAAGGCGGATGCGCTGAAGGGATACTATTGATTTAATGAAACCGTCGGGAAGTCCGGCGGTTTTTTGTTTGGGGGTTGTCCTTCGTCTTGTCATCCTGAACGAAGCGAAGGATCTTTTTTCGTCCTCTCGGACGGGGACGGTTGGCAGGACGCCCTGCCGGGGGCGACACTTTTTTAAGCGCCAAAAAGTGTCCAAAAGGGCGCTTTGCGGGGGTCGGCTGTTGTGCTGCTGTGAACGGTGAATTTGTGCGGTGCCTAGTGGGTGCCCATTCGAAGGACTGCTGCTAAAACGGCCGCGCCCTTTCCGCGCTGTGCGGGGGCTTGGGTTCGTTATTGCGGGCTCGAACTGCAATCTTCGATTGGTGACAAGCATTGGGGATTGCGGCTCGATGACCGCAATGACGAAAGGACGGGGGCGTTGCATGGTTTGGCGAAAATGCGGTGATTTGAGAATATTATACCCTGCAAATTCTACTTTTTGAGGGGCTGTACAATGGCGGCTTTTTGTGTTATGATATAATAAAAAGCAAGCAGATAGCCTTTGGCTATCTGAGCCTGCAAATGCAGGCCTAGTTCCGCAAAGCGGAACCTGCTTTTCTATTCAATCGGTAAATTTGCGCACCTAAAAGGCGCGGGGGCGTAAACGCCCCAGTTCAAACCTTCGGTTTGACAAATTTATGATATAGAATAAGATATTGTTTATTAAGGCATGTGAAAAAGGAGGCTGTTTTCCCTATGGTATTTCGTACACATATTGAGAAAAAACCTGCATTCGCCACCGAGGCGAAAAATTTACTTGACGATTTGCGCACAACGCTGGCACTGCCGGGGCTGCAAAATCTGCGTATTCTGCATCGGTATGATGTGGAAGGGGTTGACGAGGCTACATTTACGCAGGCGTTGCAGGTGGTGTTTTCGGAGCCCAATTGCGACGTTATTTGGGGTGAGGAAGCACCTGACCTTTCGGGGTTTTTTGTGCTGAGCATGGAGTCGCTGCCGGGGCAATTTGACCAGCGGGCGGATTCGGCGGCGCAGTGCGTACAGCTGATGACTGCAGGGGAAAAGCCCATTTGCCGCTATGCGAAGATTTTTGCCATTGAGGGTGCGCTTACGGATGAGCAGAAGGCGGCTTTGCAGGGTTACCTTATGAATCCGCTGGAATCGCGGGCGGCGTCTGACATTCTTCCCGAAACACTTGCGGAGCAGTATACAAAGGCGGCTCCTGTGGCGGTTCTTGCGGGATTTATTGCCTATTCCAAGGAGGCACTTGCCGAATTTTTGCAGGGGCAGGGGCTTGCGATGGATCTTGACGACCTGCTCTTTTTGCAGGATTATTTTAAAAACACAGAAAAGCGCGACCCGACGGAAACCGAGCTGAAAATGATTGACACGTACTGGTCGGATCACTGTCGGCATACGACGTTTATGACGCATTTGGACAAGCTTATTATTGACGATGCGGCGGTGCTTGAGGCGTACCGGCAGTATCTGGACGTCAAGGATTTGGTGTACGGTGAGAAGGCTAAGGATCGGCCTGTTACCCTCATGGATATTGTAACCATGGCGCCAAAGGCCTTAAAAAAGGCCGGGCTTTTAAAGAACATGGACGAATCAGAGGAAATCAATGCCTGCTCCATCCGTGTGCCGATTACCGTTGACGGTAAGTCGGAGGACTGGCTTCTCATGTTTAAGAATGAGACGCACAATCACCCTACAGAAATCGAGCCTTTTGGCGGTGCGGCTACCTGTCTTGGCGGTGCCATTCGCGACCCGCTTTCGGGGCGCAGCTTTGTGTATCAGGCCATGCGGGTTACGGGCAGCGGAGACCCTCGTGTACCCCTTTCGGACACTCTTCCGGGCAAGCTGCCCCAGCGTAAAATCACCACATCGGCGGCGGCGGGTTTTTCGGCTTACGGAAATCAGATTGGGCTTGCTACGGGGCTTGTATCGGAGATTTATCACCCGGGATATTTGGCAAAGCGTATGGAAATCGGTGCGGTTGTGGGTGCAGCTCCCGCCGACGCGGT
>JGI994J12354_10001846_pt1 | contig 21211 bp, 20 predicted proteins | sample IntmicLarv3ML3BL_FD_12354 | JGI IMG/M metagenome (IMG submission 12354) | reverse complement strand
CTGGAAACCCAACCCGCCCCGTCCGTTCCAGGGGAAGCGATGCTCTCCGGGACACAACGTGTGTATGTGTATGATGATGATCCTACACATACACGTACACATACACATAAGGAGCGCAAGAGCCGCCGTTTGCAGCTGCTGCTGCGCCCCGGCACCTTCACCGCTCTCCAGCAGGAGGCCCTGCGCCGGGACACCAGCGTAAATGATATGATCAATATCGCCCTGGAGTCTTTCGTGGCGCGTCTTCGTTAGAAGCACACATATATACATATACACATATTATAAAGGACGGATGTCATGGACAAAATCCTACAGCAAAAAGTACATGCCGGTACGCTTACAGGCGACGAGGTGGGCCTGTTGATGCTGCGCGACCTGCTGGTGGTGTATGAAAACGCCCAGGAATGCAAGCGTCTCCCCCACTTCTCACAGGCCGACATGTCTGTGCTCATCAACGCCCTCACACTGCCCAAGGATATCCGGCGTTACAATGAATACCGGTATATACACGACTTTGCGCTCCGGCAGCCCGCCATATTTGAAAGCGCCAAGAATGCCGCAGAGCTGTACTACTGGCGTTTGTTTCATATACTGGACACCCTGCTGTCCGCTGAAAAGGAAAACAAGGCGCTGCAACATGCCGCCATCATCATGACGCCGGCCCAGCGCCTGGCCACTCCCGATTGTCCCCGGCCTGTGGCCATACTGGAAGCCCCCGCCCCGGAGTTCTGCGACCTGTTGGGCCACTACATGCCCTCCATACCAGGCCGTGCGATGTATATGGCCGAGGCCGTGCTGGCCCAGGAGGCGCAGATACGCCAGTACGGCCAGGAGTTGCTGCGTAACCTGCGGGAATGCTATGTGCGCAAGGCCGGGCTGCAGCTGGTAGGGGAGATGTGCGGACTGCCGGAGATCACCCGGCTGCTGCCGGAGATGTCCACCCACGATATTGATGTACTCAACAATAAAATACACCGGCTGTCCGGCATCATTACCCGCTACGGCGCACTGCCCAACGAGTTTCCGGAGCAGGACATCCGCATTCGCCTGGAGCGCCTCTTCCAGCCCATTGATACCGATGAACTGCCCCCGGAGCCGGAGATGGTGGCGCTGGCCGGCAAGGGGATCTCCTTTGAAACCGTACAGGGCAACACGGAAGCCATGTTTGCCATTATGCGCCAACGCTCCCACAGCTTGGCTTTTCACAGGTATTTGTCATGAGTACCCGCACACCACCCAAGGCCAACAAATCCGAGGCACGGCAGGAACCCATGAGTACCCTCACGGTCACTCCAGCTCAATTGATCGACCACTTCTTGCCCGCGCCCGATCACGCCCTGTCCTTTTCCACCATCCGCCAGGGCGCTGCCACCAACCAGCTCACCAAGATCAAACCCAAGCCAGGCAACCTCACCGTTGACCTGGTCACAGGGGATGCCATTGTGCGCCAGGGCAACATGGCGGTGTTCATTGAGCAATACAACACCATGACCGCAGGCCTGCGGGTATCCACCTACAAGCTGCTGAACGCCCTGACGGTGGCCATGACCGAATCCGGGGCGCGTTCGCCCCTGGTTCGCCTGTCCCTGGACGCCTACATGCACAAATGCGGCCTCAAGGAATGCACATATTGAACTTCGTCAATAAGTACAGGCGGTGGAAATGCCTGAAAGAAGAGTGCCGGATCGTTTTTTGCCAATACTCGATTGTTCAGATCATCCAATGTAACGTACGTTCGATTGGTACCCTGCATAAGGTTTTGCAACATGGTTGTTTTACCCACCTGTCGCGGCCCTGTCAATAACATAGCTGGATATTGGTCAGATATGCGGAGAACATGCGCTTCCATATCACGCTTAATATACATACGAAAAACCACCTTCGGCTATTATGCAACTCGACTATATTATAGCCGATGATTACTGTTTTGCATACATACGTGATTTGACTATTTCTGTGTTGATGCGATTAAGCGAAAACGTGCATATCGCTTTTTCTATATAGGTAACCCTACATGCAAGATTATTGGTTATTTACTGGCTTTCGTTCTCTCTTCTAGCTGCCAGGTAGCGATACAAAGTGGCTGCCGAAACACCGGACAGCGTGGCGATTTCCTTTATACTATGTGCATTGGTCTCATACAGGCGTAACGCCAACTCCACATCCTTGCTCTTCTTACGTGGTCTTCCGCCCTTTCGTCCCCTCGCTCTGGCTGCTGCCAGTCCTTCCCGGGTGCGTTGCACGATCAGATCCCGTTCAAATGCTGCCATGGCAGAAAACACCGTCATCATGAGCCGTCCTTGGGGTGTGCCTGTGTCAAAATTTTCTTTCAAAGAGATCAGCTGCACGTCATGATCTGCAAACCACTGTACCAGCGTTAACAGATCTGCAGTGGATCTTCCCAAACGAGACCATGATTCTACCACCACTACATCACCTGCGCGTACTTTATCTTGTAACCGTAATAACTGCGGACGATTTGCTTTCGTGCCGGTCATCTTCTCTTGTAATATTTCATTGCATGGATAGGCGTTCAGTGCATCCAGCTGCCGATCCAGTGCCTGCTCTTGTGTGGATACCCTGGCGTATCCGTACGTATATGCCATATAAACCCTCCTTTATCCAATCATGTAAGCGCGTTTATGAATATTTCATTCTACTCCATTATGAAGTCTTGTCATCGTTTCATAAAACCAATCGACATATACACAACTAATGTGTATAATATTGCTTAGAGGTGAACAACATGAAACGCAGAGACCTGATAAAGCTATTCGAAAAAAAAGGATGGTGGTTGAAGCGCGAAGGAAGCGATCACACCATATACACAAACGGCTCTGCGAATGAACCCATCTCCCGGCAATCTGAAATCGATGACATATTGGCCAATAAGCTTATTAAGCGGCGCGGGCTGAAATAGCCTCGCATTACAATGATGGAGCGTGTTGTGAATGACTACGGTATATCCTGTGATCCTCACCCCATCCAAACGTGGATACGTTGTTACAGTTCCCGATCTTGATATCAATACACAAGGGACAGACATTGCCGAGGCTATTTGTATGGCACGTGATGCCATTGGCCTCTGGGGCATATGCGAGCAGGATGATGGTCGCACAATTCCTGCACCATCCACCATGGAGCCATCCCACGATGTAGCCGAAATGGTTTCTTGGGTAGACATCGATTTTGCTGAATATCGAAAAGCAAACGATATGACTACCATGCGAATCAACGTATCTGTTCCAAAGTACCTGAAAGTCCTTGGCGATAAAGCGGGAATTAACTTTTCACAGGAGCTGCAGGAACGGTTACGAGAGCGCCTGCATGTGTAACGTTTTTCGTAATGGCGATATATTGAGCCCTCCAACGTATCACAAACGGTCATTAATGACCATATGATTATGATATATGTAATGGAAAAGAAAAGCAAGCATTTTGTGTGTATGTAAAACAAAAAAGGATCGTTATCATAAACGATCCTTTATGTGGAAAGGCGCGTGCGATAACTCCTGGAGCGAAATATTCGCCAGATTCGTGCCTTTCGGAAAAAACTCCCGGAGCAACCCATTGCTGTATTCGTTGCTCCCTCTCTGGTGAGGACAATACGGATCAGCAAAGTATAGCGTCAACTCCAAGTCCTTTTGAATCGTGCCATAGCACGCAAACTCTCCGCCTCGATCTGTCGTTGCGGTCTTGAATGTCCCATTGGGCATCATACCGTGCAACTCTTTTATAGCACGCTCCATGGCATTAGCGCTTCGATCACTCATCGGAATCGCTGTGTAAAACCTTGTCTTTCGTTCCACAAAGGTAGCTATACACCCCCTGCTGCCTTTTGGAGAAACCACCGTGTCCAACTCCCAATGACCAAATGTTTCTCGTGTATACACCTCTTTCGGTCTCTTCCTTATGGGTGTGCCTCGGGCATAGAAGGCAAGGTTTCTGCAACTTCTTCTCCTCCCCTTGCGCCGCAACACATCCAGTGTTAGGTGCTCGAATCGCCCACGGTACAGCCAATTGTAGATCGTTTTGAAGCTGTCCTTTCCTTTCCCAACCGTATGAGCGATTTGCTCCGGTGACCAGGTTGCTTCAAGCTTTTCCGCCACACTTGCGCTCAGTTCTTTGTTCCGTTTCCCATGCGGTTTGCTGTTTTGCCTTTTCCTGTTGTAGTCTTCCTGCGCATTTTCGGCTTTATACCCACTAGGCTTGGGAGACCGCTTCCATTTCCTGGCATTACTACTGTGGTGGCAATGCATTTGCGTTGCTGTTTGACGCGTGCTGTAGCCCATTCGATGAAATGCCTCTATCTTTCCGCGTTCTGTCGGTGTAAAATGATGGTGACTCATGGTTACCTCCTGGTGTGAATGTTGTTGTGATTAACTCTATTCTACGCCTTCCTGGGAACCTTGGGCTCCTCTTTTTCTGTCGCATTTCATTTTACAACCTTGCGTACTACTATGCGGGAGAGCGCGGCAACAGTCCCTACGTGCTGGAAACCATGCTGCGGATACTAGTACCTTGACAACTTTACTGATAGAGGTAGATAATAATGTCTGTAAGTCGCCTATTTACCAAATTGTCGGGAGGATAATAATGTTATATAGTGATTTTGTAAAAAACACCGAAAATAGTATTCACAAATGGCCACACTACTTTCCAATATATGAAAGGCACTTTAGTAAATATAAGAATCAAGGCACTATATTATGGGAAATTGGGGTTGGTGGTGGCGGATCATTACAAATGTGGAAACGTTATTTGGGGCCTTTTGCTATTATCATTGGTTTGGATATACGTCCAGAATGTTTAGAATATGAAGATGATCAAATTTTTATACGCATTGGCAATCAGTCAGACACATTATTTCTACAAAACATTATTAATGAATTCGGAACTCCACATATTATTATAGATGACGGAAGTCATGTGATGAGTGATATTAACAATACATTTGAATTTATGTATGATAAATTGAATAGTAACGGAATCTATCTCGTAGAAGATTTACATACTGCGTATTGGCCTGAATGGGAAGGAGGCTTACATAGAAAGGGAACCTTTGTAGAGTCTTGTAAAGACTATATCGACTCATTAAACGCACGTTATTGTAATTTAGATACTCATTTTGCAGACATGACTTTTTCGATGTGCTTTTATGATTCAGTTGTTGTATTTGAAAAAACTATATGGTCCAAAAATAAAGTTAAGCCTATACGCACGCCAGCAAATTATTACAATGTCACATCAAACCTAACTTTGTGCGATGAAAATAATATTGCTAATACTAATATACATAAAAAGCATATACTTAAAGAGCCATCTTATAAGTATAATGCTGTTTTTAAGATTGGCGAACCTATTTGTAAAGAACACACGATTATTCTTGAATTGAGTATAGATGAAATCGAAAATATGTACAGCTATATTATTCATTTTCATCTAGATTATGCAAAGATTGTATATGAGAATGGACAAAAGGCTTGTTTAACGATAGAAAGCGTACTCACCCCCACCATTAACAATGGCCATGTATACTCATTTGTAAAAGAATCCCCTAAAATTGTTTTTAAAAGCGATGGCTCAAACACAGATAAACCTGCATATATTCACATCCAAGCTGTAATAACTCCTATTTCTCTTAAAAGTATAGTACATGCTATGAAAAACAAATAACATGTTGTTATCTTCGATACCATCTCTGGACTGATCGAAACTTCGACTGTCCCTCAAGATAGTCCGGCAGAGGTATATCCATTAAATGCTTGGTATACGATTACTATCAGCTACAAGAGAAACACGATTAGGGCAACACCGCACAGAGCAAAATGATGAGCAATGTGGTAAAATAGGGAAATGAACAAACAACTAAGCTTGTCGGCACTGACCGACGGACTGGCGCAAGCCAGAACAAGGAAAAAAGAATTTCTGGAGCAGATGGAGCGTATCATCCCGTGGAGCGAGTGGATAAGAATCATCAAGCCGCACTACTATGCAGGAGAGCACGGCAACAAGCCCTACGAGCTGGAAACCATGCTGCGTATCCACCTGCTGCAAGAGCTATACGATTTGGCGGACATGGCAGTAATGAATGAAGTCATCGACAGCCGGGCGTTTTCAGCGTTTTGCGGTGTGGATTCCAGCAATCAAGTACCGGATGGCGATACCATCGGTCGCTTTCGCGCGCTGTTAGTGCAGCACGGCTTGCAGAAGCAGCTGTTTGCCCAGGTGGTGGAGTTGCTGGAAGCCAAATGTCTGATTCTCAAGAAAGGCTCCATTGTGGACTCCAGCATCATAGCGGCACCAAGTTCGACAAAGAACCGGGAAAAGAAGCGTGATCCGGAGGCACACCAGACAAAGAAGGGTAACGCTTTGTATTTCGGGTACAAAGCGCATATCGGCGTGGACAGGGACAGCGGGCTAGTGCACCACGTTGAGGCAACTGCTGCCAATGTGCACGATGTGACGATGGTGTCAACGCTACTATACGGTACTGAAGAGAATGTCCATGGAGATTCGGGGTATCTTGGCGCGCACAAACGTGAGGATGCGATGTTCACCCCGAGCAACCGAAACGCTCCGAGCTAATGTGTGTTTGTGGATGCATACAACCGCTATGGCACAGCATAATATAAATATCGCTTGAAGAAAACAACCGGCGTATTGCCATTTTCTGTTTTAGATTTTTTATGATCAGCTCGTTTAGCCACTCCCCCAAGGTATTTAATGTGGACAGTGTATAGTATATATGATATATTATACAAAATAAGAGAGCGTTTCTAAAATGATAAACAAGGAGAATCAGCGAAAACATATACTGAGGTGATAATCTTTAGGTAAATAATTCGATGCTATGAGATAACAGATGGAGAATGAGAACGATTATAGGATTATTTATTAATTTTCAGTCTTCTGGAGAATGAATGTTGCGCAAAATCGCTCGGCAGATACTCACCTGCATAGCATGGATTGTGCGAAGTGGATCTGCATTGCGGGGTATGCTAGAACGTTATGGGACATGGCCGCCAACCAGCAAATCAGTTGATGACTGGCAAGTATCAAGATTCTTGGAATAAATGTTCTATGAGTTTAAGCGCGAATGCAGGTATGCAGAATATCAGCATGGATAGTACATTGATTAAGGCACAAAGGGCAAGTGTGGTTGTTCCCAAATTGGGTGGATAATGATATTCATAATCACCAATAGAAATCAGCCGTGGTGTTCGGAGCATGAAGAATCATGCGGTCTTAAATGTATTAGGCAAGCTGCTTCATGTGCAGCTACCTACTGGGAATGTACATTCCATCAAAATGGCGGAAAACATCCTTAGTCATGTTCATCTGACCAAGACAGTAGTTCTTACCGAAAAAGCATATGGTGCATAGAATTTAATGGAATACATTGCGGATCATAATGCAAATTTCTGTCCCCCCCAAAGGTCACTGAAACTGATCCCTGTTTCTGCGGTTTGTCGCATCGCTACTCGCTACGATAGGAAAACAAATAGGTTTTTTACGTGCATAATCGCAGGGTTTATGAATCTGGAAACACACCCTAACAAAATATGGTTTGTTTTTTATGTTTAAACGAAAGGGAGTTAACTATGAAACAATTGAGATTAAACGACAATATCTACTATGAAAAAATTGATAATGAGATTGTGATTCTGAATGCTAATACGGATCGATATCAGTCGTTGAATGAAACAGCATCTTTCATTTTTGAGGGTATTATCAGTCAAGGGAGCGAAGAGGACATCATTCAACGTGTGATGGATACATATGATGCTGTATTTGAAGATGTTAAGTACGATTATGATAAAACCATATCAATACTAGTAGAAATGAAAGTACTTACGTATGCATGATTCAAGTATGACTATAAACAGGCAGCAGACGGTACAAGAGTGCGATATAATCGTAGTCGAGAAAAGCAAAAACGCGAGTGACTATGTGCAGTTAGCAACACAGTTATTTACATACAAAAACAATAGAAATGGCGTTTTCGCAACATATGCACGGAGCAATGATAAGGTTGTTACATATGAAATGCTGAAAAGTGGTACGTTTTTCTCGTCGGAGCACACGCATGGTACCTCACATCTCTTTATATGTGACGAACTCATTTACGCCGTAATGGATCAGATTGGCTTGGATCCAATCTACCGCTATGAAGATGCAACCTTATTGATATACAGCATAAGTATGCAACGCATTGTAGATTTGATCAAATCCATGGGTATTACACTTGCACTTAACGAAGAGTATGTTGCCTATTACCTCTATGCGAAAGTTGATTATATCACTTGTCCTGATTATTCGACAACTATATTTAAAAAAATTACAAAAATGGCAGGTGGGGAGGCTCAAACATATCGGATTTCAGATAATCATACAAATTTTAAACGATATGGCCTGTTGAATGAAGATTATAAAAATCACAAAAGGTACCCCATTTCGCTTGCAGTATTTCTTGATCAAGCAAGCTATTTATTGAGAAATAATATCAAAAATACTCCACAAAAAATAGCGGTTTCATTGAGCAGTGGTATTGACTCCAATTATTTATTATCATTGTTGAAGCAGGAAAATAAAGAAATTTATGCGTTGTCTAACGTTTATAAAAATGACACCCTTGCTGATGAAAGCAAATTGATCAGAGAAATAGTTGAAATGGCTCAGATAGAGAGTTTCTTTTTTGATTGCAGCGATCACAGCATGATCGATATAAGCTTACCGAATGTGTATCATCAGCCCTTTCAGGGATGGTACGGCACTGCTTTCTATCGGTTTGCAGAAAAACTGCAGGAGATCAAAGTAGATAACATTGTTTATGGGTTTGGGCCCGATGAGTTATGTAGCATGTCTTTTCCCCAGTATAAAAATACATATTTTCAGCATCCCTTTATGCAAAAAACCTTTATAAACGATTTCAAGATCAAGCAGTTCATCAAACAAAAAATCATGCGGCAGAACGAACAGTGTTTTTTACCTGTCGAGCTTCGTTCGCTTATGAGCGTTAATCTAATCGAAAATGCAATATGGTTATCTTCTGTCTATGGTCGATACGGAAGTAATGTCTGTTTGCCATACTATAGTGTTCCTTTTATACAGTTGCTATTGCAGTATGATTGGCGTGCATTAAAAGAAGAAAGCAAATATGCACATAAAACAAAATGGCTTTTTTACTCAATGGCACATATGTGTGATGGGTTTGAAAAAATATTGAAAAAACCCATTACAAACGGTGAGATCACAGATCAATTTGCATTAGATGTTATGGATAGGCAAAAAGGATTTATACAAGAATGTTTTGAAAACAGCCGATTGGTTGAGCTAAAAATTGTTGATCGAAAGAAGCTGCACGTATTTTTAACAGCATGTTTTTATGATTATAATCGATTTGTCTATTCTTATGAAGGCATTAGAAGGGAATATGATAGCATTTTTTATCGCTGGATAACAATGGAACATTTTTTAAAAAGTGTGCAGCTAAGCTTATGAAAGCCATTATAGTAATTAAAAGCACCCTCATTTGCATTATGCGCGCATGGAAGGAAAATGTGTTTTCATTACATGCGATTGGACTTATTATTCAAATAACGATGTTTTGTTTATTGATTGAATACAACGCATTTGAAAAGGCGATTGCTCATATAAAAAATAGAAAGGTCAAGAAAAAACGATTTTTGCTCGACCTTGCATATACGCAGTTGATTTGTTATCTGCATCCGCTAGTTCAGTGTCTGTGTAAAAGTTTGGTATTGTGTAATTGCCTAAGAGACCATGTGAATACAGTAGTATATTGTATTGGTGTAAAACGCTTTGGGTCACGTATAATCGCGCATGCATGGTTGATTGTAGACAATGAGGTAGTAGACAGCACTAATTACTATGTTGGATATACTCCTATTCGAAGAATCAAAATAAAATGAATGGAGTGAAAGTATGCATACTGCTATCATATATGGGATGTCGATAACCGCAGATTTTGATTTTCCGATATATCCGACCTATACACAAGATGGCATTATTGCAAGCGTTGAGGTGCGCAATAGCTATGTTGAAATGAACAGCGACATAATACATCGTATCATATATCAAAGTGCATCGATACCATACGAAATAATTACATATTATGATGATTGTATCGAGTTCTGTTATCCGAAATTACAACAACTGCAACTTAAATATAAGTGTTCTCCCATGCAAATCCTTTATAAACAAGAGGTACGATCATCAGAAGAAAAGCTGCTTATGCAATATTTGCTACTGAATCGTGTGTTGCCATTTTGCGCAACGCAAATGGAATGCTTAGTATTGCATGGAAGCGTGATGTATGATGCAATCGGTCGATATGCTTTTTGCATATTGGGCGAATCAAATGTGGGTAAATCCACACTTGTTGCATATCTGATAAAATGTGGCTATCAGCTGATTTCTGATGATACAATTGTGCTACGTGAGTGTAGCGGTTTGTTTGAAGTGCTTTCGGGCGTTCAAGCATATGAATTACATGACGACTCTCTGCTTTTGCTTAACGGACTTGGGCTTGACTATCACGGTATTGGTATGAATAGGTATAACAACAAATCAATCATTATGTGCGAAAAAAAGGAGTTATACCTTGAGAAAAACGCCTATATACAGCACGTTCTTTTCCTTCAAAACACAGATGACTTCGTGTGTGAACGTCTCTCTACAATAAAAGGGTATAAAAGACTTATCAAAAAAAACATCAGAACGTATGGAATACAAGCAAAAAACGTATTTTACATGATCAGTCGGCTTTCGCAAACTACGATATGCCATGTACTAGGGTTTCCCAAATGCGATGCGAGCTTACGAACCATAGCGGATCAACTGGCAACATTGAGGTGACTCCTATGAATATTGTTCTAATTAACCCGAAAGGGTACGATTACAGATGTACCATGCCGATGGGTTTAGCATACATCGCTGGCGCATTACGAGACCATTGCGTAAAGATATTCGATCTTCATTATAACTATGATATTGCTGCGTTACTTGACTATTTTTTACAGATTGATGTTGCGTTAGCAGGGTTCTCTGTATACGGAGACACATTTTTAGATGTTTTGAAAACTATAGGGCAAATAAAAAGAATATCTCCATCTACCCGCATTCTTCTTGGCGGTCACTATGCTACGGAATCGGCGGATGAAATCCTTAACCACTATAAAGAAATCGACATAATTGTTCGTGGCGCAGGTGAGCATGCGATGCAGCGTATTGCCACAAGCAACTTTAATGATATCGCCAGCATCCCGGGGATTTGTTATCGCGATCAAAACGAAATGGTGATCATAGCAAAAAGTTTATGTATGCCGATTGACATTTACCCGGATCGCACAAAATTCCCAACTCCGACACAATACTCACTTAAAACAAATGCGCAGCAAGTTACTGCTGCAATTATCACGGGCAGAGGATGTATTAATGATTGCTCATTTTGTGCTATTTCACAAAGTACAGAGCGCAAGTGGAAAAGACGGTCGTATGAAGATATAGAACAGGAAATACAGGAGCTATATGAACAGTACGATGTGAGGCATTTATATTTCTTTGATGCAGACTTCCTTTTGTCACCCCAGCATGTCAAACGTGTTTGTGCCATGCTTCAGAAATATGGTGATCTTACATTTACCTGTACTGGATGCGTAAATAGTGTTCTGCGATGTAAATTTCTATTGGATGATCTTAGAAATGCTGGATGTATGGGGATAGAAGTAGGGATTGAAAGTGCGGCGCAAACGCAGCTAGATCGGTATAATAAACATATATCCGTATCCGACATTGACGCGGTTACCCGACTTCTTCCTGAGCACGGAATTCCAATTGAGATTGATCTCATTCCGTTTGACCCGTATGTAACGATAGACGAGCTACAGGAAACATTGTGCTTTTTTTATAGGAATACGCTTACAACGCCAGAATACGAGGATAGATGGTTTATTACGCTTTCTTTGTATCCAGGAACCGAATACAAAAGCATGATGCAAAAAGCTCAACAGATACGAGATGGTAGTCATAATATATATTGGGATTTCTACCATAAAAAATCTGCGGATTATTATCGTTATGTGTATTACTATGAGAATGTGCTATGGCCTAGAGTGAAGTTTATTCGCATGCGCGCAAGCAGTATCATTCACAAAATTGTAAATATGCAGGATCGGATACACTATTATCGAATATTGAGTGTTTTAAAAAGCATTACATTTGACTATCTTCGCGATGTTTTATATTGCTTTACAGAGGATAGTATTCAAGCACATGCTCATCTTAAAGTGCGTGAATATACGCGATTGTTAGATAATTACGAGGATGCATTGCGCTCATATGTGGATGTGTAGGTATCGTTTATCGTGCATAGCGGGAGTGTTTTGAATAAAATGAGGATAAAGGAGGTAACAATGTGCAAAATATGACGAAGGAAGAGAGATTGACAATACTGCTGGCCAGACAATGCTTGACGGGTACCGCTGCCCTTACCAAAGCAAATGAATTACTGCTGCAAGGTGTCGATTGGGAACAATTATGGGATATTGCGAACAAACAAAACGTTGTGCCGTTAGTAGCATACCATATTATAAATGAACCGGCTCTTGAATCCGTACCGATGCGAGAGAGACAGAAAGCAAAATCAATGCATTTTGTCTTTGTACAACAAGAGCATCAGTATATGGATGGACTTAAAACTATCAAATCCTGGTTAGATGGAATTGATATTTCGTTTATTCCATTGAAAGGAGCTTCTTACTTTGATCAGGTGTATAAAAAACCAGGATTACGAGCATGCGGCGATTATGACATCTTAATCCGAAAAGAAGATTTCATGATCGCAGATCGATTCTTTCGTCAGAGTTTTGCCAAAGGGCATTTAAGTACATTTACAGAAGATGAATTGATTCATTTTCTTAAATATGAATCGCACATGACAACATTTCAAGTATATGATCCGTTCAATGCGTTGATCGAACTGCATGTAGGGAATTGGTATTATTCCAATCTTGATATCACTTGCTTTTTTGAGAATACGCATCGTGTGGATGATATCGATTACGTTGACTTAGTGTACCTATTTTTAGTTACATGTGCACATGCATGGCATCATCATGATGAAATGATACTCATGTTGGGAAAACTGGACAAAATTTCACTACGTATGCTGGTGGATATTCGCGAATGTTGGCTGAAGATACAGCAACAGGGTATGGAAGACGACTTATACGAAGCGGCACTTAAACATAACATGTTACATATAACAGGAAACTTTCTTCAACTCGCACAAAGGGTACTAGGTGAAATGGAGATAGCTGCGTATTGGGTAAACGACATTATGCAGATTCAGTATGATTGGATTAGCGAATTCGTCAACGTGCCCTATGAACAGGTGCTTATGAGACCGCTACAGATGCATCAGGAAATCAAACAACGTTACCGAACATATCATGAAACACATAACCCAACGATTATTGCTACCCATATTAGCACAACAAATCGAGCACTTTCCTATTATGCCAGCAACACAGGAACCCCGCCTAGCTATTTTTGGCCAAACCATGGATACTATCCCAGTCAGACTGTAGGTCATGAGATTAGTATGTTGTTTACACTTCAATGGGATGCGCACAGCATGTATTTGCATGCCACTTGTATAGGTGACAGCTGTATTGAACCAAATTATAATTCGTTTAATTATTTCTGCAGTCATCTGATGCTAATTGTAAATCATATCTGTGAACGTCCCAATCGCCTGTTTTACTTCCAGCCCAAAATAGCAGAAATTCCTGCAGCATATACACTTCATATGGAAGATGAGGTTCCTACTTATTTTTTAACAGACTATCAGGCATATCTGAATGGTGATATTTTCACGGAGTATGCACATAACCAATTTACTGTAAAAGCAAAAATTCCATGGGCAGACCTTGGTATTGATATAGAGAGTCATAAACACATTTATATTGATATCGGTTTTGCTTTTCGTGGAAATCATCCTATATTTCGTCACAACCTGTTTTATACCACGGGATGCGGTAATGATTGGAGATTTAATGCTCTTGCTCAGTTGCGATTAGAATCGTAGCGATTCTCTTGATAAAACCACGCTTTGTCATCCATATACGTCAGAAAGGATAAAGAATAATGATGAACACATCATATACTCTCATGTACGAATGGATACAAGAAACACTTTTTATCATAAAAACATATCAGCAGCACAATGCTCCTGAATCAGATGCAAGATCATTTTTATCCTCTTTTTATCATTCTCAAGATGGGGCGGCATTTCAAAAACATCTTACACTTGCGCTACCGCAACCAGACTTATTACAAGAAGACGATGGTATTGCATACATACTTCGTTTTTCAAAAGTATACGACTGCTTAGGGGATGAGGCTTCAAAAACGCGTTTATTATGGTTGCTTCGTTTTCGTATATGCTGGATGCTGACAGGAAGCCTTGTTGCCGCACAAAAAATGTGCCCTTATCCGATGGAATGTAAAATAAACTATGCTAAGGCTCTTATGCTGCAAAAACGTCATGTTCATGATGGCACTGAGTGGAATGATGGCATATATAGAGTTAGCGCTAATCGTCATGAACTATTTTTGACGTGGTGTGCTGAAACATATATATACCCTGGAAAAACTGTATTTCATGAAAATAACGTGATTATTGATGCGGGAGCGTACCAAGGGGAAACCGCCGTTTGGTATGCAAAAATGATCAATCGAAAAGGAAAAATATATGCCATAGATGTATATGAGCCCCATATAGAAAACATTTACCAAAACGCGAGTGAAAATCACCTTGAAGCTGTCATAACGCCCGTATATAGGGGGTTGTGGCATGAACATACGATAGGGGGAATTGCTAAACACGGGGAAGACACAAACAGTATGTATTGTTCTACGGAAGCAACACTTATCAGTGTACCGTTCATTTCTCTGGATCAACTCGTTGCAGAGTTGAGCATTTCACGTATTGATCATATCAAGATGGATATTGAGGGCAGCGAAGTGAACGCTTTAACAGGCGCAACCAAAACTATACGACGATATCGGCCACAATTATCAGTAGCTGCCTATCACAGTTTCTTTGCAATGTTTACCATAATCGAAATGATTCTAGGCATGGATCAGCGCTATGAAGTGTATATCGCACACAAATTACCAATGCCATTTGACACTACGATTTTTGCCATTCCATGATGTCATTTGCCTGGATAACAAGTGGCCTTCTCTATACAATTATTTCATAGAGTAAGGAAAAATAAGGTGAGGAGGTGATATATATGAAAAAGGTGTATACCAGAGCTGAAGTATTCGATTTCGGTACGCTTGAGGAACTAACATCGGGTGGTAGCAAAACCGGAAAAGAAAGCAGCCAGAATGCTCGCAACTAGTATTGTACAGCCTATATAGGCTGTACGCGTCACTCTTCCGGTAGACTTTTATTAGTCTGCCGGAAGACGGTCATTATTAGGACGCACTGTCTTTGCAACTCTTTTTACATGGCCCAGTGTCCTTAATTCTCCCGATAGCAGTGCTATTGCTTCGCACTAATATCCTCAACAAAATCGACCACCCTCACTCTGAGTAGGGCTGCCTTAGAAATAAGGAGAAAGAGCTATTGTTATGTCGCAATTACTCCAGAACCCAGGTAACCGCTTGTTTCTAACTGAAAATCATGATGAGTTGTGTAACAAGTTGCGCGAACATAATCTCTACAACAAAATGCTTATTCACATCGACTCGCATCACGATATGGGGAAGACCGGCACAAAAATGACGATTGGGAACTTTATTACGTATGCAATTCATCACCACTATGTTAACCGTGTTGTATGGGTCGTACCTGATCATTACTTTACTAATCTTTCGTACTTTCAGAAACTGGTTTTCCAGATTGATGCGTTGACGAAGCATCGCTACAAAATGGTTCTCGGAAAACGTTTTGTATTCGATTATGAATGCATATATGTGGAAGTGTGTCCTATTGACGAGCTTACTATCGAAGAATGGTATGGTGGTATTGTTGATATAGATATTGATTACTTTATTTATAATACACCTTGCTTCATATGTGATAGTAAAGCGCCTTTTATTTGGATGCAACCCAGTATGCTTATTAATAAAATACAGAGATTGTTGCATGCTGCCTGTTGTATAAATCTAACGCTTTCCGTGCAAGGATACTTTACGCCGTTCCGGTTTTCCTTTTTGCAGCAGGAGCTATACAGTCGTATTTTGTATTTACAAGAGCCATCGAATGGTTCAGAAGTAGGGCTATACGATAAGTTGCATAATAATCAACATAATCATCTTGCACAATATTGTACACAAAATGATACACATATAAGCTCATATATGCGGGGATATGCTGCACTGGCGTTAAGCCTGTACTATTGGAAAAAGAGGGACTGGGTTAAATCACAATATTACGCAGATCAGTATATAGTGCTACTAGCTAATGTGTCGTGGTCATTTGAGTACTATTATCAAAAGCGCAAATATAGAATTGCACGCGATGAAATTGAACGGCTGCTGTGTCATTGCGCACATGATGTACTGTTGTGCCAAACGATCGCAGTGTATTTTATACGTTCTAAATTATATGATCAGGCACAAACTATTCTTGATCGGCTGGTCGTACATGAAAAGGGAAATGCCGAGATATTTTCATGCGTTTCAGAACTATATTACCAAAAAAAGCAATATCATATAGCTAGAAAATATGCGCATTTGGCTATCAGGAGCGTCTGTAATCGTAATGTAACAGTACGACTTGTAAACCCCAATCACATGTATACATCCGATTATCACCTAGATAATCAATATTTTTATAACTTCTATCGCCTAGCTATGATTGATTATAAAATTAGCAAAACGAAAAACATATCTGCTATAAATATATATAATCACACAGTGAAGAACGATCCAAAAGCATTGCTATTTCAGCTATATTGCGAAAAATCACATAAAACATTGCGTATGTTTATAAACTGCATATTTTATCATATAAAACACAAATTAATAAATATAAGTAATACATGCCGATGTGTTTGTAGCGCAACGATTTTATGGATTGCTAAAAGCCGTTGAATATGATTCATAGAAGCGGAACACTGCTGTGTTATAGGAACAAGTGTGAAGAAAGGGTGTATGTGCCACATGAAACAAAACGCTAAACAATTGGGTAGACTGTTTGCTCTCTATATCAAAACAGGCCGTATCTATGTGTGGCTTTATATGCTGGCCACCCTTGTCAAAGCGTTTATACCCCTCATACGTGTGATTGCCATTGCACGCATGATTACAACCTTCGCCCATCCACAGGCGTTGGCATGGCTGAGCGTCATTGTTTTTTGCATTTTGTATGAGGATATCTATTATAAGTTTTGCGATTTTATCGATGTGTTTATTATCCATAACGCTTCGTTGCATACGCAAACGAGCCTGATTCAAAAAGCATTCTCGATACCGTACGTCTTTTGGGAAAACAGCGATTTGCATAATGATATAAAACTGATTTCAGAATCCAGTACCGTTATCCACACCACATGCAAGCATATCATGACCGTGATACAACGCATGATTGAGTTTTTTTCGATCAGTGTGTATGTGGCATCGTTTTCACTTCTTTGGGGAGCTGGACTGATTTCGGTACAATTGTTTTCATTGTATCTCTATACGAAAACAGCCAATCTGAGCTGGAAAACCACGTTGGGAACTACCAAAGATGAACGTGAAGCTACATACATTATGGAGCTGCTTACAAGCCGCAAATCGATTCCTGAAATACAACTTTTTTCTTCCCACATTCCCCTTCAGAATCGGTATATACAAACAACAAACCGCATTATTGCCATTAAGAAAGAAACCATGCTGAAAAACATGATCATTCAATATGTCCCGAACCTCGTATTGGGCGCATTGTGCATTGTTATGGTATTGCAATACACGTTGATGTATACCCAGCAAGTAATCAACGGCGCGGATCTTTCGGGACTGCTCAGCAGTCTTTTGCTTATGATCGGCACTGTGCAGGTATTCAGTATCAATTTTAACAACATGGTAACCAGCTATAATAAGTATCGAAAATATGATATCTTCATACACCAAGACTTTACAATCAATCATGACAACACGCAATGCATAAGTGATTGCAATATGCCTGTTGCAATGGAAAACTGCACCTTTTCGTATGGTACGCAAACGCGTAAAATTATTCGGAATGTCTCTGTTTCCATCGCCGAAGGGGAATGCATTGTGATTGTCGGCAGCAATGGTTGTGGCAAAAGCACGTTGGTGAAGCTGATGCTGGGATTGCTTCATCCACATTCCGGTAATGTATGGATTTATGGCCAGTCGGCCACACAAGTACAGGACAGTGAGCGCATCGTTTTATCGGCTATTTTTCAGGATTACAGCAAATACCGCCTGCAGCTGGATGAAATCGTCGCAAACGGCCGGAGCAGTGATCAAGACGTTGCATCCCTCATTGAAAAAGTAGGTTTGTCGTCCACCGTTGCACGGCTGGAAAACGGATATCACACATTATTGGGTAAAGAATTTCAGGGAGGAACCGATCTGTCCGAAGGACAATGGCAGAAGGTGAATGTCGCCCGGGTACTGGCCAGCAAAGCGGAGGTGCTGATATTCGATGAACCCACCGCCAGTCTGGATCCCGTTACCGAATCCCTTTTCTATGAAGAAATTGTACGTTTAAAGAGCCAAAAGACCATAGTGATTGTCAGCCATCGGTTGGGTGTGACACGCATTGCGGACAGGGTACTGTACATGGAGGATGGCTGCATACACGCACAGGGAACGCATCAATCCTTATTGGAAACATGCGCTGCATATGCCGACATGTATCAAAATCAAGCACAATGGTATGGGGAGAGATCGCTATAATGAAGCAGTCGTTTATAAGTGTTTTTGTTGATGCAATGCGTACCTTTTCCCTTTCACTGCGAAAATCACCCGGGTATGCGTCATTGTTGGTAGTACTGACTGTTTTATTGGGTTTATACCCGGTCATTGGCTTGTTTCTTTTGCAAAGAGTCATGCAGCATGTGTTCTCTCCCGCCACAGTCAATGTACAATCGCTTATCACGTGGGCTTTGCTATGGATCGTTTGTATCCTATCCGAAAATGCGTTGGGTGAAATACGCGTGTATATTACCACCGTTTTGCAGCTCAAGATAAACCAAAAATTATCAGTAGCGTATATCGATAAGCTCTCCACAGTGCCTGTCAAGCAATTTGAAGTAAACACCTTTTCAGACAGATTGGCGCGCGTGGGTCAGGTGATTAGCAGTGATATGATGTGGGAATACATGCTAAACCTGTTCTACATTCCGCTATTGATCATTTCCGCAGTGTCTTTATTTACTTATATATCTGCCATCAGCAAGACAGGCCTATGGTTATTTGGTGTTACAGCGGTATTGCAAATGGTATGGTTGTTTTTATCGCGTAAAGAAAGTTATCAGCACGAAAAGAAAATGACAGAGAACACACGAAAAAGAGACTATTTTTACAGCCTCTTCTTTTCAAAAATAGAAAACCGGGATATGCGGGTATTCAAAACCCCTCGTTTTTTTATCGACAAGTGGCAACACTTTTTCGCGAAAAGTGCTCGCATTTTGAAGGGTATACGGCGAAAATACTTTTTGTTGTATATCGTGATATTTTGCTTAAACTGTGTTGTGTTGTTTTTTGCTGTTGACATATCAACCTTTGCCACATCACCAGAAACACTTGTACCCATGTTGATTGGAATTGCCGCATTTATGGCAGCAATTACGGATGCTGTACAGTGTATAACAGATTTTTTCACGTCCGGCATGTATTTAAGTGAATATTACAATTTCATGAACACTTCGTTTGACACACCACATACAGAGAAAACCGGTGTATTGGCGCCTGATGAGTTGGTTTCGCTTTCCAATGTTTCCTACCGTTATCCTGGGCAGGACGAACACTATGCATTGCAATCCGTATCACTTTCCATCAAAAAAGGGGAAACCATTGCGGTTGTAGGTGATAACGGTGCGGGAAAATCTACGTTGGTGAAATTATTGCTTGGCTTATATGCACCCACTTCGGGGACCATACAATATGCAATCGAGCCCCATCAATGGAAAAAACAGGTGTCGTCAGAATTCCAAGATTATATTCGTTATGAATACGCTCTGGAAGAAAACGTTGGTTTGGGTGATGGTGTGTTGTTTTATGACCAACAAGCCATCGATAAAGCCATCGAAGCCGCGGATATTAACGACATAATAAGCACCCTTCCCCATCACAAAAAGCAAAGGTTGGGAAGCCGCTTCGAGGACAGCATAGCTCCCTCAGGCGGGCAATGGCAACGGATTGGACTGGCAAGAGCAAGCTTGCGTGAGAGCATATTGCTTTCCCTTGATGAGCCGACAGCGAGCTTGGATCCCAACGCTGAAGCACAGGTTTTCCAGTCGTTTTTACAACGAAAAGCACCGGGACGTGCTGTTATAATTGTCGCGCATCGCATTGGGCCCGCCAAGATGGCCGACCGTATTTTTGTACTCAAGGATGGCCGCTTGGCAGAATGTGCATGTCATGATGAACTGATGCAATTGGGCGGTGTGTATTATCAGCTATATCAAAAACAGGCACAATGGTACAAATAGAGGGAATTGTGTTTATGATGATGGAATCAAATAGCTTCGCAAAACACGCTCCCCGCTTTTCACCCACTAAAGATAGTTTGATTTTATTCCTCTGCCTCGTTGTTAAATTATGCGGATGTTTCATTCTTCATCATTGAAATGGCCGATGAAATTGGTGAAATTGGATTTGTGTCATGGAATGCCGCTTACGCGGATATTGTTCCAGAAGAGTTTTTAATGAGCTTTACTCCACAGAAGCGCACTGATCCTCTACGAAAGGCTCTACCTACAAGGCCAGAAGAATATTAGAACCCGTTCTCAATAAAAGCACCCAATGAACCGATATCACAGTGGGGTGATAAAAATGAAATATCCAAGTGACATAACGACAAAACAGTGGAATATCATAAAACCATTGTTTAACGGCGAAAAAAGAGGAGCACACTTTACGAAACATTCAAAGCGCAAACTAATAGATGCTGTGCTATATATAGAGAAAACCGGATGCCAGTGGCGACAACTAC
>JGI994J12354_10001845_pt1 | contig 21215 bp, 22 predicted proteins | sample IntmicLarv3ML3BL_FD_12354 | JGI IMG/M metagenome (IMG submission 12354) | reverse complement strand
GGACGCGGCGGGTGCCATTTCTTGCATTCCGCACACGTCGGCAGTACTCTTCAGCTTTCCCGATGCATCGGCAATATAGTCCTGCATTCCGCGCGCGTCGTCGGCACTTTTCGATGCGTCCGATGCGCCGACAACGCAACCTTGCGCTCCGGGCGCGTCGCCACCGCTTTTTTCCATACCGCACGCACCGCCAACGCACGCGGCCAGCGCGGACAGGCGGGGGGATAGCCTCATGCGCAATGCTCCCGCAGCCATGCCTCCAGCGCGGGTAGATCGGCGGCCACCTCCATGGCTCCGGCGTCCAGCAGTTGCTGCCGCGTGAAGGTGGTTGGCAGGCCGATTACGCGGATCCCCGCGGCACGGGCAGCGGCAATTCCGGCGGTGGCGTCCTCAATTACCAAGCATTGTTCGGCAGAAAGTCCAAGCGCCTCAACAGTTTTTGTATAAATTTCCGGGTGCGGCTTGCGGTGCGTAACGTCATCCCCTGCGGTGATTACCTCCAGCATGTCGGGCCGCAACCCGGCAGCGGTGATGTTGGCCAAAAGCTTGATGCGGTCGGCGCTGGAGGCGATGGCGGCACGCAGCCCCTTCTGTTTCAATAAGGCAAAAAGCCCGCGCGTGCCCGATAGCTCGCAATCGTGGGCGGCAAGGTAATTCATATAGATGTCATAAACGGTTTGCTTCATGGCCGGCGTGTAGGTCAGCCCGTGTTTCTCGGCTACGCCACGGATAAAAGGCTCCTCACCCGTGCCAATATACGGCACAAAATCCGACGGCACGGCACGCGCGCCAAGCTCAGCAAATAGGTCGATGCAAATTTGGGTCAAGATGGGCTCGGACGCAATCAACACGCCGTCCATGTCAAAGATAATGGCTTGGAGGGGAAGTTTCATTGGTGGCTCCTTTGGTTTGTTACATCACGCCATATACTTTCGTTCGCTAGCCGCCCAGGGTAATCACAATCACCTGCGGCCGTGCAAAAACCCTTGGCACCGCGGTGACATACCCCGTGCCGCGGCTGACATACACCGGCGTTCCATCCCGCGACTTTGCCCAACCCGACATAAACCGCTGGCCATAGTCGGTGATGCTTTTTCGCAACGTCAGCTCGGGCGCCCATAGGCCAAAAAATGTCACCTGTCCACCATGCGTGTGGCCGCTTAAAATTAAATCGACGGAAGTCGTGTCCTGCAACATGGTGGTATCCGGGTTGTGGGCGAGCAGCAGAACGAAATCATCCTCCCGCGCGTTTTCAACGGCCACAGCGATATCCGGGTTGCGGTTCCAAAGATCTTCAACCCCCGCGAGATAAAAATGCTCGTGAATATAAAGGCCGCTGTTGGATAGCGGTTGAATGCCGTATTGCGCCATGGCGGCAAATAAGTCCACATAATTGTCGTGGTTGCCCTCCACACCATAGATGCCGTCGGCGGCAATCACCTGCGAAAGTTCCTCCATCGACCGCGCGGGGGCGCCTTGACTGGAGGGAAAGTCCCCGCCTAACAGCAGCAAATTCAGCTGCATTTCATTTAATTTTTGCACAACAGCCTGCAGGTCCTGGCGCGTCATGGTATGCGTGTCGGTAATAAATGCGATTTTATAGCCGTCCATTTCGGCGGGAATCTTTTCCGAATGAAAGGTCACATTTTTATACTGAATATGCCGATCCAGCGTAAGTGCCGAAACAACATGTGCCAGCAGGATGGTAATAATGAGAATTGGTATTGCCCAATAGGCTTTTTTAATTTGTTTCATATGGTCCCATCAGCGGCTCGTGCTTGTTCATGGCAAAGATACAGCCCCGCCGGCCAATAAAGCAAAACGTGCACCCATCGTAGCCGCGCGTTTCGAGTGTGGACTCAGCCCGCCAGTGCGTCGTGCGCATAAAACACAGCCGACTGCGGGCTACTAAGTAAAACGCGCACCCATAATAGGTGCGCGTTTTTGGGTCCGGGCTCAGCCCGGTGGCACCCCCAAGGGGACTCGAACCCCTGTTACCGCCGTGAGAGGGCAGCGTCCTAGACCACTAGACGATGGAGGCGCGACGATGTATTCTACCACAACTGCGCGGCAAAATGCAAGTGCTTGCGAGTTTGGTTTTTGGCCATGCGCGAATCGGTTAAATGCCGTGCTCAAATCTGGCTTTTTCGCTGTACCGGCACTCGCCTGCACGCTGCGTAAGCCTTCGGATTTTTTGCCACGACAAATCCGCATTCCGAATTCGCTTTTTTCTCTTGCGAAAAGACCTTCATCCTTGTTATAATATCCGGGTAATCCTATGAAGGGGGTTCCCATGCAATATTGGAGCCAAATTGCTCGGCACATTCAGCCTTATGTGCCCGGTGAGCAGCCACAGAATCGGCGGTATATTAAGCTGAACACCAACGAAAACCCTTATGCGCCAAGCCCCAGGGCCATTGCCGCCATTCGGGAGGCGGCGGATGGTGATTTACGGTTGTACCCCGACCCCGATTGTCGACGGCTGCGGCAGGCGTTTTCCCAAGTGATGGGGGTGGGGGAGGACGAGGTCTTTGTCGGCAACGGCTCGGATGAGGTGCTTTCCGTTGCGTATCAGGCTTTTTTTGATAGCGGCGCCCCGCCTGTGCTTTTTCCCGATATTTCCTATTCCTTTTATCCCGTCTATGCCAGTTTATATAGCATCCCCTGCAAAACCATTCCGCTTCGGGATGATTTTTCCGTTGATGTGTCAGACTATTTTATCGACAACGGCGGGGTGATTCTATCCAACCCCAACGCGCCGACCTCGCGCGCGCTTCCTGCCGCCGATCTCTGCCGCTTGCTGGATTACAACAAAAGCATCGGGCGGGTGGTTATTGTGGACGAAGCCTACATCGCCTTTGGCGGCGAAAGCATGGTGCCGTATGTTCGACAATATGATAACCTGGTGGTCATCACCACGCTTTCCAAGTCGTACGCATTAGCCGGGCTGCGCGGTGGGTTTGCGCTGTGCCACCGTTCGCTTGTGGAGGCCATGGATCGCATCAAGAATTCGTTTAATTCCTATACCTTGGATCGTTTGGCCATTGCGGGCGCTTCTGAGGCGGTGCTGGATGTCGATCATTTTAAGACCATCACCACCCAAGTGATTGCCACGCGCGACCGCATCGCGGCAAAGCTTGAAGCCTTGGGGTTTGTGGTGCTGCCCTCGGCGGCCAATTTCCTATTTATACGACACCCAAAAAAGAGCGGGGAAGCGCTGTTTGCCCGACTGCGCGAGCAGGGCATTTTGGTGCGGCATTTTCAAAAGCCGCGCATCAGCGATTATCTGCGCGTGTCCATCGGAACCGATCGTCAGATGAATGTATTCATCGATGAAATGAAGAGAATCATAGAGGAGTAACCACAATGGGACGTAATTCTGGATTTGGCGGAGGCCGCGGCGGTATGGGCATGGGCGGCGGTGGCGGAAATATGCAAAACTTGTTGAAGCAAGCGCAAAAAATGCAAGCCGACATGGCTGCCAAGCAGGAAGAGTTGGCCGGGCACACCGTAACGGCAACGGCCGGCGGCGGCATGGTTGAAGCCACCGCCAGCGGCAGTCGGCGCATTTTGTCGGTTATCATTAACCCCGAGGTTGCCAACCCCGAGGACATCGACATGCTGCAGGATTTGGTACTGGCGGCCGTCAACGGCGCGCTGGACAAAGCCGACGAGCTGGTTGAAACTGAAATGGGCAAAATTTCGGGCGGTCTGCCCACCGGAATGTTCTGATGGATCAACTCATCGAGCCCATCGCCAAGCTGGCGGCGGCGTTTGGACGGCTGCCCGGCGTCGGGCCAAAATCCGCACAACGCATGGCCTTTCACGTGCTTGGCATGAACAAAGAGGACGTAACCGCCTTTGGGCGGGCGTTGGTCTACGCCAAGGAACGCGTGGTGCTGTGCGAGCGCTGCGGCATGTATACGGATCAGCCGATTTGCACGGTTTGTACCAACCCCAAGCGGGACGCCTCGGTGCTGTGTGTGGTGCGCGACCCCCGCGACGTGCTAGCACTGGAGCGCGCGCGCGAATACCGGGGACTATACCATGTGCTGCATGGCGTCATTGCGCCCATGTCGGGCATTGGGCCGGATGAAATCCGCATTCGCGAGCTGGTGGAACGCGTGGCCGCGGGCAGCGTGCGTGAGGTGATTTTGGGCACCAACCCGGACGTTGAGGGCGACGTCACCGCCATGTACATTGCCCAGCTGCTGCGACCCTTTGGTATTAAGGTTTCGCGCATTGCCCATGGCGTGCCGGTTGGCGGCAATTTGGAATACACGGATGAGGTAACGCTGCAAAAGGCCCTTGAGGGGCGTCGAGAGCTTGAGTAGCAGAAGGAAAACACCAATGACAACAGATGCCATGACGGTTTTTCCGAGACTTGATGCTGTTCTATGTCGCTTTTGGGTTTGTCCTGCTGTTTCTTACTCCCCACTATGTGCCACGCGTGTTTGACAAGGTTGGGTTATCTCAGCTGGTGCTGTTTATCTATCTCTATTCGGTGGCAGGCTTTGTACGCTTGCATATGCAAGCGATGTTGAAAAACTGGCGGGTGCGGGGTTTTGCTCTTGTTTTACTGCTGGCCGTCGCACTGTACTATGGGCACCTGCGGATGACGGATTCGCCAAGTCTGCTGGCTTCGACTTCTCCGGAATCCATCTCATTGGTATCCATTGCCGTGTTGCTGCTGATGCTGCTTAGCCAAGTGAAGAGCAGCAAAGTTCCGGGCGTTCGGCCGGTGATTCTGCTTGCGGCGCCGCTGGCCTTTGGCGTTTATTTGATTCACGATGACAGCACCATTCGCCATTTGGTATGGGATAGCATACGGCGGCTCTTTGTTTGGGCAAGCAACGGCAATGAGAAGCTGCTGTGGTTGGGGCTTTTGGCCGTCCCGATTCTCATTTATGCCGCCGGCGGTTTAGTCGAATACCTGCGGTTGCTGTTATTCCGCGGCATCGGTCGCATTGCAAGACCCTTGCAAGCGCCGCTGACCCGCGCATGGACCGGCGTGCGTAACCGCCTACAACCGCGGCCGGCAAAGCGTGCCGAACCATAAGAAGAAAGCAAATACATGACACGCTACGGGCATGACGCGCCTACTTGCAAAAGGCAAAAAATATGTTATAATGTAAGAAAGCCAACATGAAGGAGGCATTGCAATGTTACAGATCGTCTATGGTCACAAGGGTAGCGGAAAAACCAAACGCCTGATCGACATGGCCAACGCGGCCATATCCAACACATCCGGCAGCATTGCTTTTCTGGATGATGATTCGCGTTATCGCACGGACATCAAATACCAAATTCGTTTTGTCGATGGCAGCGAGTACGAAATTCCCGGCGCCGATGGCATTTTGGGCTTTTTATCCGGCATGGTGGCCAGTAATTTTGATTTGGCGCAGATTTATGTCGATGCCTTTGTTCGGTTTTCCGGCAAAGCCTTGGCCGAGTTGGAACCCGTCATCGCCAAGTTGGAGGCCTTTGCCGCGCACCACGCCTTGCTGTTGGTGCTGTGCGTCAGCGCGCCCGATGATCTCGAATCCCCTCCGACATGGCTGCAGTCGTATATTGTTTAGTAGAAGTCCCACGGGTCTTATACGACAAAAAGCTCTTGACGCCAAGCCACGAAGCAGAGCCCCGGCCTTCGCAAGGGCGTACGAACCCTTCGTAGCTTTGCATGTATTAGTCACACGTAATGACGTTTTAACCGCAAACCGCCACATATGAGCACACAGACGCACCTTTCTTGGGTGCGTTTGTGCGATTCTCGCCGACGATTCACGGAAGGAAACACCCCATGAGCCAACCCGAAACCGTTTCGCGCAAACGCATTTTCAGCGGCGTACAACCCACCGGCACCCTGACGCTGGGCAATTACCTTGGTGCCATGCGCAACTGGGCCCCCCTGCAAGAGGAGTACGACTGCATCTATTGCGTGGTGGATCAGCACGCCATCACGGTGCGCCAAGAACCCGCGCAGCTGCGGGCCAAAACGCTGGAAGTCTTTGCCATGCTGATTGCCGTGGGGCTGCGGCCCGAGCAATCTGTGCTGTATGTACAATCCCATGTGCCCGCGCATTCACAGATGGCATGGGCGTTAGGCTGCATGACCGGCATGGGCGAGCTTTCCCGCATGACCCAATTTAAGGATAAATCCGCTAAACAAGAGCAGATTTACAGTGGCTTGTTCACCTATCCCACCCTGATGGCCGCAGATATTCTGCTCTACAACGCCGATGGCGTACCCGTAGGCGAGGATCAAAAACAGCACGTTGAGCTAACCCGCGACCTAGCCATGCGCTTTAACAGCGCATACAGCCCCACCTTCACCGTGCCCGAACCCATCACGCCCAAGATTGGCGCACGCATCAAAAGCCTAGCTGAACCCACCCGCAAAATGAGTAAATCCGACGAGCCGCACACCTACATCGCGCTGACCGACGCGCCGGATGTCATTCGCCAAAAGTTCCGCCGCGCCGTTACGGATAGCGAAACGGACATTCGTTTTGATGTGGAAAATAAACCGGGCGTCAGCAATCTGCTGACCATCTACGCCGCGATGCGTGGAGTGACAGTTGCCGAGGCTGAGGCCGATTTTGCCGGCCAAGGCTATGGAACGCTCAAGGATGGCGTGGCCGAAGCGGTGGTTTCTGGGCTGGCGCCCGTGCAGCAGTCATTGAATGACCTGCTCGCGGATAAAGATAGATTATACGCCCTGATGCAAGAGGGCGCGGCGCGGGCCAACGACATGGCCATGCGCACGCTTTCCAAGGTGTACCGCAAGCTTGGGTTTGTGTTGCCGCAGCGCTAGGCCAAGTTTCCGACCGCCGCAAAAGGTTATGGGTGGCTTCGCGTTGGATGCCATGCGAACCTGCGGGGGAGCGCGCAGCCCGCTTGGCAAATCATGGGGAAGAATGCATGGGGCTCCCCGGCACATTGTTGAGAAAAAATTGTCTCACTTGACGCATTGTTTAGAAAAAGCATGAAACACCTGGCATATGATTGTGATTGGGAAGAGAGTGAAGCATGATGAAATCCGATGAACAGCTGCAACACGCGTACCAAACCTTGGGCGTCACCGCGCGTACAGCCGATACCGATGTACGCGCGGCTTATTATGCCTTGGCGCGGCAATATCACCCGGACTTTTACCATGGCACCGACCGGGCCGAGGCGGCACAAGAGGTTATGCGAACCATCAATCAGGCGTATGAGGTCATTCGGCGTGACCGAAAAAAGCCCAAGCCAGCCGTTCCGCCCCAGCGCTTTCATGTCATTCGCCATTTGCTGAGCCGCCAAGACACGGTGCGTGCGCTGGCGGCCTTGAACTGCATGGAACCGCATGATGCGGCATGGCACGCCATGGCCGCCGAGTGCTATGCCACCCGTGGCTGGCCGCAACGGGCACTTTGCAGCATGCAACAGGCGGTGACGCTGGCCCCCGAAAACCAAGGTTACCAAACCCAATTGCACCAATGGACACAGCAAACAGCTGGCACTGTGAATCTGGGTGGCCGGGGAACGCGGCTACGGGATGTGTTTTATTGATGGATCACAAGGATGCCCACGGCAGGCTCCGTTTAGAAAATACAACACAAGGGAGCCCAAGATAAGCTCCGTTTAGCGAATGTAGCACAGCGAGGCCCCAAAGCAGGCTTCGCTTATAGAATACAACACGAGGGAGCCCATAACAGGCTCCCTTGTTGAATTGTTCGATTGTAGAAAAGACAAAAGTATTCTCACCCACATATGGTGAGAAGGATAATTACGAGATTGCGGGGTTGGGGGCATCGACCGGACACACATCGTGGCAAGCGCCGCATTCAATGCATTCATCGGCATTGATGATGTACTTACCTTCACCCTCGCTGATGCAGCTGGTGGGGCACTCGCCCATGCATGCACCGCACGAGATGCACTCGTCCGAAATGATATAAGCCAACCTAGTCACCTCCTTTGATTTACAGAGAACAGTATATCATATTGGAAGAAAATGCGCAAGGGTTTGTTTTGAGGTTTTTCTGTTGGTTTATAGAAAATTCGCCTTTGGATGGCTTAATCTGCAAATTTGGGAGCAAGTTTTGGCCGCGCGGGTTTGCGTATCGCAAATAGGGTGAGGTAGGTAACCACGCCCGACAGCGCAATCACGAAAAGGTCAACCGGCGCAACCGGACAGGCCCCGAGGGGCGTGAAAATGAATCCCTCGCCGAATACGAACAGCACGCCGCCCATCAAAACCAACTCGCCGATATACATCACCAGCGTGGTTGCGGCAGCGATAAAGGCCGGGATGATGCGGGAGAATAGCGGCTTTTTGAAATACATCAGGCTGCCGGAATACACCCCGGCGGTTAGGCCGAACACGATGAAAAATACGCTCATCAGCCAACTGGACAGGGCCGAGATGTTCAGCTCGCCCGTGCGGTAAAAGGCCGTAAAGCACGCCAAAATGCACAGGCAAACAAACATGCCAACCGCCGCGGTTTGGATAACCAGCGGTTTCTTTTTATCAAAATTCCTGTCGCGCACCATTTTGCCAAAGCCGTATACAACGCCAATGACGGCCAGCACAATCAAGATGGCAATCAGATAAAAATGCACCTTAAAGGCCGCACTATAGCGCATAGCCAGCGCTTCGCCAACGGTTTCTCGGTATTCAATGGTTTCCATGGCCTCTGGCGTTACATAACACAAATACGCTTGCCACGAGCCCAAATCAGCGGTGCCTTCCCGAAGACTGAACACTGTGACCTGCTCGAACAAAGCCTCAAAGCCCAAAAACAACCCCACGCCCAACCCCGAAACCACCGGCAGGGTAAAGCGCTTGCAAAGCCTCACCGCCAATGGCAGCAGCATCACCGACAAAACCAGAGCAAGGGCAATCGGCGTATAGGGGATGACGTATTTGGGGTAGTCGAGGGCATTCACGTAGCCAACCCGAATGGATGCGGCCAGCACCTGCACGCCCATCAGCAACGGGTAAAAGCAAAGCAGCAGCATGACGCACAACGATAGAAAATCGTAACTTTTGTTAGTGGTGGCGAGCTTTTTCATGGAATTCCCTCGCTTATTTAACCGCCTTACCACGACGTTGCGGAGCGCGGGCTAATACAATGGCGTGTATCCTGTTTTTTCAATAATATCCTGACCTTGTGGTGACAAGATCCACTCGATCAGCAATTTTACGTTACCCTCCGGCTCGCCATTGGTCACGGCAAAGAAATCACCCACAAACGGATAGCTGCCGTTTTGAATGTTCGTCATCGACGGCTCGATTCCGTTGATTTTCAGCAGCTTTGCGTCAGCATTTGCATACATTGTCGTGGCATAAAAGCGGTAGGAATACCCAAGCGCCGGTTGCACGCCTTGCCATTCTGCCGATACTTGCTGCATCAAACTGTTTGTGCCGATTACGCTCGCGTCCGGCAATGGCTGCGGGACCTGAATTGGAAGCTCATTCATAATCATTCTTTGCAAGCCGGTTTGACTTCCCGACCCTTCGGGGCGCTGAAAAGCGATAATCCTGCCACCCTCTCGCCAGCCTAGTGTCTTCCAGTTGGCGGTCTTCCCCGAATATACATTGCGTAGCTGCTGATAGGTTATATCCTCTACGGGATTTTCCTTACCCACCAAAAACACAAAGGCTTCGCGCCCAATCGGAGTAAAACGCAAATCTGCTCCGGCTGTTTTCGCGGCGGCCATTTGCTGTTCTGATGCACCCGCTACAAAAACAATGTCTCGTTCGCCCGCAATGATTGCCTCATACGCACTGCGGGTGTTTGTGCACAGCACATGGTCTTGCGAAAAGGCATTTTGGTCATAGGTGGCTTCCGCAAACGCGGCATAAATTGGATATAGCGCCGTGGCGCCGTCTAATACGGGCAACTGATCGACAAGTCGAATCGCTGATTGCTCTTCGAGCTTGGCTGTTTTTGAATCTGCCGAAAAGGGTGCATAAACACCCAAATTCGGCGCGGATTCTGATTCGCCCGGTGTTGCCGGGTTAATCCACCAATTTCCCCGCAACGCCGTGGGGAACAAGGCAACCGCCAGCAAAACCAGTAAAAAAATCGAGACTGAAAACGGAATCAGCCGTTTGGTATGTTGCATCCACAGCAAAACCGTGGCCCCGATTACTCCGATTAAAACCAAAGCAACCGGAATCATTCCGACAAAATTATCAACGCTGCCCAAAGCAATCCAATACTCAAATTGATGAAGCGCATATCCGCCCGCAGCCCACACAGCCAGCGTAGTCGCGGCGCGGAATATAAAGGAAAGTCTTTTTTTTACCAAAACCGTCCCCTTCCGTTAAGTCCAGTCAAAGCATCACATCAGCGAAATGACGCCCGTTGTTACACCTACAAAAAAACCAATAATTAAAATAACGATGGCTGTCGGCAAGGCAATGGCGAGGATAGCAAACACCACACCGACTACACCGATTTGCTTTTTGCCCCAACAGAGGGATAGTATTCCCATGATCAATCCGGCTGTTGGCAGCAGCACCGCAAGAAGAAAAACAACACTCGACAGAGCGACCCCGAGCCAATTCAAGAATGCAAGAACAAAAGGTACAAGCGAAAGCCCAAAAGCGGTAATCGGCAAGCCGATTTTATTTTTTTGACGCACAACAACAGCCGTCGCGTTATCTTGCTTATCCCCAAATTGATTTTGCATCAATCAATATCCCCCTTGCATTTTTTTCAGTATAACACACAATCAATTAAAAATAAACCACGCACCACAGCGGATGTGCGTTTTGGGCGTAGGTTCAGCCTGCTAGTTTGGTTTCAGGTGGTGCGTGGTAAAGGGCTCCGACTGGAACGCTCTGTTGGCAAGCGCTGCCGGTATGTCCTGCGCAATGGATGTGCAGGCATACAAATACATCTTTTTCAGATATCCTGTCTCTCCGTAGTTGAGTGTCAGTTCATCGGCAAAAATAAAATCAGCGTCATCGTAGCCTTTAACCGAATAAATGGGATTACCCGCCTCGCAGGGGTTGCTGGGAATATATCTGTGACCACAAATTGGTATAAGTGGAGGAACTGTCGCCAGATTTTCTTCTGCAATTTCTAATGCTGTTTTCATATGATCTGGTTTAATTCCCCAACATTCCATCCAAAAGTCATTGTTTTCAACATCAAATAATATCCCTTTAATCGGCCAGCGCAAACGCTTCTTCAGCAACTGTATGTTTGCCTCTGAATAATTACTCCAATCACAAAATACAGGACAAAAACACATGAGCAGTTCTCTTAAATCTGGTGGAAATTTTATGTTGTAAAATTCCTGCACATCATTTATTTGTTTGTCCGTTAATCCTTTTTTGAAAGGCATTCTTTTATCAAAAAGCAAATCTGCCAGCTCTTGCATTTGATCGTTGTGCATTTTTCACCTCTGGCACGGTTATTTTTTCCATAACCGCGCCAACACGTTGCTTTATTTGTAGCAAAGATGCAGCCAATCGCGGGCCATATAAGCAAAACGCACACCACGGCGGGCTCAGCCCACTGGCGGAGCAGGAAGCGCGCAAGGGTCAACAGGGCGTGTGAAGCATTTGATGTTTGTGGTGAAGAGACAGGGAAACTTAAGTTAGCGTGTCGCAACTCCTAAGTTTTCTTCATTGTCGCGCCAATTACCAACAATATGATTAACATGATATTAAATCCAATATAATTTACCCAAGGACTAATTATTGTCGGAATGAGCATGGCGATTAATCCAAGTAATCCACCAATAGCCAGGCATAGAAAGAATCCTGCGAATTTGCTACCTTTACTTTTGAAAGTTTTCATAAAAGGGAAAAACAAAGCAATTAGCCAAGCTAAAGAGCCGCCACTAATAAATTTGTACAACTGGCTACCGCTATTATTAATTATTGTATTAATAGATTTTTCTGCTTGATTCTCAATATCTTTAAGTATTAGCAAATACTCTTTTTCTAATACAGAATCTTGTGTTAATTTGGTTTTATCAATTTGAGATAATTCATTTATAATATTAATACGTTTTTCCATTCTGCTAAAATAAAATATGTTTGCGTCAAGATATGGAAGAATCAATAAAAACAATAATAAAACTAAAATAACAATTCATTCACACCTCAATTCACGTCAATCTTGTGTAGCACTACAATAAAAAGATAGTGCAAAAAGAAAAACCGCTGAACAGCGAAAGGACATCAAGCGGTTCCGGGACACTTCGGGTCAAGTTGGAGCTGTTGACAAAGTATCATTTTCGCAATAATATGCACAAAAAACCCTTGTGTATCAATGGCGAAAATTTGAAAAACAGGGTTTGTCAACAGGTCCAACTTGGCCCGAAGTGAGAGATGCACAGATAAATTCTCAAAAACGGATTGCAGGCTGATGAGCTTTACGCTGTTGATTCTACAATGTCAAAACTCACGGCAAAACGGGTAAACAGGCCATATTGTCTGCCGCAGTTGGATGCGAAGTGAACAACAATATCATAGCCGTTTCCCATTGGAAAGCGCTTGCCCTCTAATTCATCAACGAACGCATCTACCGCACGGCTGCCGGAAAGGGTAACAAAGGATTCCCCATACATACCGCCGGAGCGCACAAACCATGTAGCAGTTGGGAAATCCACATGAGCGGCCAGCATAGAATCCTCCATACGGCCTACCTTCCCGAAAAACAGCCCCATGCCCGCGCCCACAATAAGCAAAAACACAACACCAATGCTAATCCAAATACGAAAGAGCTTTATTCTCTGGGAATATCTTTTTGCCGTGTTTGTTATTGCCACGTCGGATTCCGCCGCGGTCACAGGTGCTTCTTGGGTTGTGCATTCTTCAAATAATCTGCGGCAGACAGCACATTCTTGAAGATGCCCCGCGACAAGCGTGCTGCTTTTTTCGCTCAACACGCCGTCCTTGTAAAGCGGTAAGGTGTCCTGAATTAAGCAGCAATCATATTTCATAACCATGCTCCTCCGAAAGTTTTTTTCGCAGAAAAAGTTTGCCTCTATGAAACAAAACTTTGGCGGAGCTTTCGGAAATTCCCAAAAGTTGAGCGATTTGCTTATACGGTAAATCCGTAAAAATTCGGTAGATAAATACATCTTTCATCGCGGAGCCCATTTGATTGATGACGTTCAAGGCACTGTTTATCGTTTGTTTTTCAATCATTCGGCTTAAAGGCGAAGATGATGATTGATCGTCAAAAAGCTCGCTGCATATCTCATCAAACGAAATAGTCATTTTTTTGTTTTTACGCTGATATAAGAAAAATCTGTTTTTGGCAATTTGCATAAGCCACGTCTTTATTGCACATTGCCCTTTGAATTTTGCAATGCCAAGATAGGCACAATAAAATGTTTCCTGCGCAAGTTCTTCGGACAAAATCGCATTGTGGCTTAACTTGTTCAAAAACCTGAATACATCTAGAAAATAGGATTGGTAAATTTCCTCAAACTGCTTCATAGCAAGCACCCCCTTTCCGCTTGGTATAATTATTAGTTGCCCAAAAAACAGAAAGGTTACAAAAGCGAAAATGGTGGATATGTCATGCTTCACTTTCTCGCAGGCAAAGGTGAAGCGATATATGCCTTTATTCCAGAGGGAAAACAAATGCGAACACCTCACCGAAAAAGATCGGGTTGGGGTTCGCATTTGTTCCAATTGGCGGAGAAGGCGAGATTCGAACTCGCGCGTCAGTTTCCCGACCTACGCCCTTAGCAGGGGCGCCTCTTCGACCAAGCTTGAGTACTTCTCCATGTCGAAAGCTATCCAATTTTCCGGGACAGCTGTTGCACAACGTCAAACCGATGGTATACGCCAAGACGATCTGTCACGTCAACAGCGGGGAAGTTGCCATTGTCACGTCGATGCTGCCATGTGTTAAGACAATCTTGCCTAACCGCGTGCGAACAGCCTTGTTATGGCGTCCGCGCCACGCTGGTGGACCGCCAGGGACTCGAACCCTGGACACCCTGATTAAGAGTCAGGTGCTCTACCAACTGAGCTAGCAGTCCAAAAAAAGTCGTAAACATGAAGGGCATTTCCGATAGGAATCAATGACGTCTTGTGCAGACGCGGTGCCTCGCTTTGTGCCCGTGCAGATATGCGCTGTGCGACGCATCCGCCTCTTTCGCAAAACCAATCCGCAGGCATTATTCTAGCAGACGTTGCAGGGCTTGTCAACGGTTGATTTGAACACACCTGCACCTTACCCAGAAATGCGATTGACACCTCGCGCCAAAACACGATTGGTTCCCTTTGCAAAAATTGTTAGACAGCCACACAATTGACACTTCACACCAAAAGGTGTATCATGTTGGCATAGAAGGAGGTGTCTGCTTTGTTTGAATGCACCGCATTGACCAAAATGTTTGGGCCAAACGTCGCGTTGAACAACCTCAGCCTAAGCTTTGGTCCGGGCAGAATTGTCGGCCTGCTGGGGCCAAATGGCAGCGGCAAAACCACGTTGATTAAAATCGCGGCAGGGTTGTTGGTGCCCACTAGCGGCACGTTGACGGTAGCAGGCATCGCGCCTGGGCTGGAGTCGCGCTCGCTGCTGTCCTATTTGCCCGAACGTACCTACCTCAACAGTTGGATGAAGGTCGATCAAATTATCGACTATTTTGCTGACTTTTATTCGGATTTTGACAAGGTCAAGGCCTATGAGATGCTGGGTCGCCTTGGCGTGCCTTCCGCCGCCAAGCTGAAAACCCTCTCAAAGGGCACCAAGGAAAAGGTTCAGTTGATTTTGGTGATGTCGCGCAAGGCGTCGCTGTACCTGCTGGACGAGCCGATTGGCGGCGTTGACCCTGCCACGCGGGATTACATTTTAGACACCATCATCAGCAATTATCACGAAAAAGCCACTGTCATCATTTCCACACACTTAATCGGCGATGTAGAAAAGGCGTTGGATGAATTTGTCTTTATTCGTCAAGGTCAATTGCTGCTTCATGCCACGGTGGACGCGGCGCGTCAAGCCCACGGCGGCAAGAGCGTGGACGAGATATTCAGGGAGGTTTTCAGATGCTAGGTAAACTCTTGAAGTATGAATATCGGGCGTTGTCGCGCACGTTGCTTCCGCTGTTTTTAGGCGTGCTGTTGGTGGGTTTTGCCGGAGGGTCCATCTTTAATCTGCAAACACAACTCCAGTCCCGCTTGCCCGATATGATTGGCGTCATGGGCGCGTTTTCCACCATGCTCGGCGGGTTGGCGCTGGTGATTGCGGGGTTTGTCGGCATCTTTGTTGTACTGTCTCGCTTTTACACCAATTTCTTTACGGATGAAGGCTATTTAACCCACACACTGCCGGTTCGTCCCTCCACCCAGCTGCTGGCCAAGGTAATTTCCGGCGGACTATGGGTGCTGACCGATCTGGTGGTTTGTTTTGGTGCGTTGTTTTTGTTTATACTGATTGGCTCGGCCGGCCCGAACGAGTTTTTCAGCGTGGAAATCCTAAAAGCCATCCCCAACCTGCTTCGCGGTGCCGTTGAGCAATGGGCGATTGTGCTGCAAGGCGGGGTTTACCTGGTGGTTTGGCTGATTGCCTTAATTTTGATGTTCTACCTGGCCGTAACCTTTGGCTGCATCATCGCCAAAAAGCACAAGGTCGTTGCGTCCTTTGGGTTTTACATTGCCATCTACATGGTGACCAACACGATATCGTCCATCCTCACCTTGCCGCTGTTTTTACTTTTTCCCTCGCTGTTGGATAGCGCGACGATGGCTAGCAACCCGATGCTGTTGTTGCATCTGACATTTGGATTGACTTCTGTCATGTATGCGGGAATCGCCATTGTTTCGTTCTTCATTTGCAAGCACATGATAACCAAAAAACTCAACCTGGAATAATGCCTCGCGCGCGCCAAAACAGGAGATAAAACCCCATGCGATACAAATACGACAACCAAGGTCTGCTGCGCACCTTTTTGCGGGTGTCCCGCGTGGTGCATTCCGTGGTGGGGGAGTCCTTCGAGTCCATTTCGCTGTCCTCCGGCCAACCGGCCATCCTGCTGTATCTGGCCGAAAACGACGGCGCCATGCAGATGGATATCGCCACGGCATTGTGCATCCGGCCCGCAACGGCAACCGTCAACCTGCGCAATATGGTCAAGCATCGGCTGGTTTATAAGCAGACCGATACCATTGATTTACGCGTCACACGGGTGTACATCACCGAACGAGGGCGGGTTTTGCTCAAGGATATCATGCGGGTGCAAAACCAAATGCAAGAACAGATTTTTACAGGGTTTTCGCCCGAGGAACGCGAGCGTCTGATGGGGGATATCGCCCGAATGAACGAAAATGCCCTAGCCATTTACCGCAAACCGACGGTTCGCGAATAAGACGCCACAGGGAACGTAGCGCCAGGCTTGTCTTTCTGCCCGAATAAAACGCCGACAGTGACCCCCTGTTTGTCTTTCTGCGCAGATAAAACGCCTCAAAAATCGCACACCCTGTTCGTCCTGCTTATCTTCTGCCGCGATTTTTGTCGGTGTTCGGCATATTTATAGGAGATTCATGACCCAAAAACCCACGGTTATCATCATCGGTGCCGGACCTGCCGGACTGATGGCGGCGGATCGCGCAGCCTGTATGGGCTGTGCGGTTTTGCTGTTGGAGCGAAACGAAAAGCCGGGCAAAAAGCTTTACCTGACCGGCAAGGGGCGGTGCAATGTCACCAACGATTGCCACGCCGACGAATTTTTGACGCAGGTGCCCCGCAATCCACGGTTTTTGCAATCGGCCATTCGGCAGTTTGCACCGCGAGATTTGATGACACTATTAGAAGAAACCGGCGTGCCGCTGGTGGTGGAGCGGGGGCGTCGGGTTTTTCCCAAAAGCCAAAAGGCCAGCGACATCACGGGCGCGCTGGTGCGGCTGTGCAAACGGCATGAAGTGGATTTTCGCTATCATAGCCGCGTTGCGGCTATTCTTATGCAGCAAGAGCATCTTACACATCAAGAGCACGTAGCAGACGGGCAACAAGATAATGGCAAAACGCCAAAGGCCGGTCCAAAAACCCTTACACCGCAAAATCGCGTATCCGGCGTGCGGCTGGAGGACGGCCAAGTGCTGGAAGCCGACGCGGTGATTTTGGCCACCGGCGGGATGTCCTACCCCGGCACGGGCTCCACGGGGGATGGCTACGCGCTGGCCGAGGCTTTGGGTCACACGATTGTGCCCCCCCGGCCCTCGCTGGTTCCGCTGTTGACGCGTGAGACCTGGCCCGGCACGCTGGCCGGTTTGGCATTGAAAAATGTGATGCTGCGGGCAGTGGTCAGCAACAAAACCGTTTATGAAAGTTTGGGCGAAATGCTCTTTACACATTGGGGAGTGTCCGGGCCCTTGGTCTTGGAGGCCTCGGCGCATCTGCCCGACGTGCCAAGTAGCGCGATGCTGTTCATCGACATGAAGCCGGGCTTGACCACTGACATGCTGGACGCGCGGCTGGTGCGCGAGTTTCAGGCCAACGCCCGGCGGCAGATCGGACACGCCTTGGCTACCCTGATGCCACGAAGCATGATCGAGGTAGTGGGCAGCTGCGCCGAATTGCCTGCGGATTTATTTTGCCATCAGGTCACCCGCAAGCAGCGCGACCGGCTGGCCCACGTGTTGCAAAACCTGCCACTGACCGTGGATGGATACGGCGCCATGGCCGAGGCCATCATCACGCGGGGCGGCGTTGCGGTGTCCGAAGTTGCGCCCTCCACCATGGCCTCAAAGCTGGTACCGGGTCTGTATTTTGCGGGCGAGGTGCTGGACGTGGACGCCCACACCGGCGGCTACAATCTACAAATCGCCTTTGCCACCGGCGTTTTGGCCGGAACGAAATGCGCCACGGCATGTTTGCAGCGCGAGCCGAAGGTTGACGGCTGCGTAAAATGATTGCAGCGTTTGCCCTTATGCTTTTTCTCTGCATTCGCAAGAATTTTAAGAAAAAAATTCGCTCGCATACAAAAATCTCGAGAAAGAATTCTCTCTTATTGCAAAAGACTCAAGGATGAATCCGCCATCCTGCAAAACTTTCGAGAAAAACTTGCTCTTACGCAAAACTCTGAAAAAATTTCATCCCCGGCCCTTGCGATTCTTGCTGAAAAATGCTAAAATATGCCATCAAATTGTGGAGGATGTCGTACTTGCCGCAGATCAACATCGCGCTCGACGGCCCGGCCGGTGCCGGAAAAAGCACAGTGGCCCGCGCCTTGGCTGAAAAATTGGATATCCTATATCTGGACACCGGCGCGCTTTACCGTGCGGTGGGCGTTGCCGTGCAGCAGGCCGGCATTCCGCCCGAGGATGAAGCCGTCGTGGCCGCCCTGCTGCCTACGCTGCGCATTACCGTGGCGTATCAAAATAAGGCGCAATCCACCTGCCTGAACGGCCAAACGCTTGGGCAGGAGCTGCGCACGCCCGAGATGTCGCAACTGGCCTCTAAGCTTTCGGCCCAGCCGGCGGTGCGCGCGCATTTGCTGGAATTGCAGCGCCAAATCGCCACCGAGCACGCCTGTGTGCTGGATGGCCGGGACATTGGCACACATGTTTTGCCAAATTGTCCGCATAAGTTTTTTATCACCGCATCCTTGGACGCGCGCGCGCAGCGACGCTGGCTGGAAGAACAGCAGCGGGGGAACGGGCACACGCTTGAAGCCGTGCGCGCGGACATTGCGGATCGCGATACGCGGGACGCCAATCGTGCCGCAGCCCCCCTGCGCCAAGCCGAGGACGCCATTTACATGGACACCTCCGACATGACGCCGCAAGACGTGGTGGACGCCATTTTGCAAACAATTGCCGCCAAGAGAAAGGGGATCTGAATGACGTTGCTCTATCGCATCGGACGAAGCATTGCCTATTTGGTTCGGCTCTATTATCCTCTCAAAATCATGAACCGCGAATGTATTCCCAAGCAGGGGCCGGTGGTGCTGATTATCAACCATCGCATTTGGTACGACGTGGTTCCCGTGGTTCATTCTCTTAGACGGCAGGTTTTTTTCATCAGCAAGGCCGAAAATTTTAAAAACAAGCTGTTCGCGTGGTTCCTCACCTCCTGCGGCTGCTTTCCGATTCACCGGGGGACAGCCGATTTACCCGCCATGCGGTATGGCATCAGTTTGCTCAAAGAGGGTAAGGTTCTCGGTATTTTCCCCGAAGGTACCCGCAACCGCACCGACCAAACCCTGCAAACCTTCCATGAGGGTGCCTCCCTGTTTGCGCTCAACGGCAAGGCCACTGCAGTGCCGATTTTCTTGGGCGATTTCCGTGCCTTTCATCGCACGCCGGTGCTAATTGGCCAACCCCTGGATCTGTCTCAATGGCGAGACCGACCGGTCAATCGCGTCATTTTGAACGAAGTCACAGGGCTGATTGTCCATGAAATGCAAAATTTGGTGGAAATTTACGAAAAAATGGCCTAAAAATCTTGACAGCGTTATGAATTATAGGTTATTATGGTAGGGAGGACGTGGTGCCGAGTGGAGCTTTGGCAAACCGGCGGGTTTTGCTTTGGCGTCCAGCGCGCGATGGAACAGGTTCAGGCCTCTCTGCGCCAGCACGGCACAGTGTATACCTTGGGCCCCATCATCCACAATCCTCAGGTCGTCGGACAACTGACCGAGCAGGGTGCGCACGTGGCGCAGGACGTTTGCGACGTCCCCAAGGGTGCCACCATCATCATTCGTTCGCATGGCGTCGCGCCGCAGGTCATTGAGGCATGCCGGTCGCACGGGCTGACCGTGGTGGATGCCACCTGCCCGTATGTCAAGCGCATTCATCATTTGGTGCGCGACATGGCTGCGCAAGGGCGTTCGGTGATTGTGGCGGGCGAGGAAAGCCACCCGGAGGTGCAGGGCATTGTCGGCTGGGCGCAACAGGCCGCTTATGTGGTGGCCAATCGCCAGCAAGTGGCCGGGCTTCCCGATTTGGCGCATGTGGCCTTGGTGGCGCAAACCACCTTTGACCAACAGGCCTTGGGCGAGTTGATTGACGCCGTAACGGCCCGATACCCGGATTGCGTGGTATGCGATACCCTGTGCGGTGCCACCCGCGAACGCCAGCGCAACGCACATGACTTGGCCCGCCGATGCGATGCCGTGGTGGTGGTGGGCGGGCGAAACTCTGCCAACACCGGCAAGCTGTTTGCCATTGCAGCCGAAGCATGTCCCAATACGCAATGGGTTGAGCTTCCCTGCGAAATTCAATTGGAACGTATACAATCCGCGAAAGCGGTGGGTATAATTGCCGGGGCTTCCACCCCCGACAAAATCATTAAGGAGGTCGTGAATACGATGAGTGAGCTGGATATGACCCAGGCAACGGAAATGCCCGAAGCAACGCCTGCGGTCGAAACCGCATGCTGCTGTGGGGAAACGTGTGTATGTACAAGTGATGACACCCAAAGCGCCCAAGCGTGCGCCTGCGGTGGAGACTGTACCTGCCAAGCACCCGCACAGGAGGTGGATCCGGCCGCTACGGATGCTCCTGAAGTGCAAGAAGCCCCCGCCGCCGCGCAAGAGACCGCGCCGATTGCGGAAGAAGCGCCAGCTACGGAAGCCACCGCTGTGGAGTCTGCCGATTCCATTAATGGTGAAAGTAGCTTTGCCGACCAACTGGACAGTTCCATGGTGCAGCTGTCACGTGGGGCCATCATCACGGGAACTGTGGTTCAGGTAACCGCCGACGAAGTGTGCGTCAACGTGGGCTACAAGTCGGATGGCATTGTTTCGCGCCGTGATCTAACGGGCGATCCTTCTGTCAACCCCATGGACATGGTCAAGGTTGGCGATGAAATCGAAGTTGAAGTCATCAAGGTCAACGATGGTGACGGCAACGTCATCCTCAGCAAGCGCAGCGCGGACAGCCGCCGCGCGTGGAATACCTTTGCCGAGAGTCTGGAAAACGGCGAAAGCTTTATGGCCACCGTAACCGAAGTCGTTAAGGGCGGTGTTGTGGCCTCGGCTTCTGGCGTGCGGGTGTTTATCCCGGCAAGCCAGATTGGCCTGCGCTTTACACAGGATTTGGCCGGGTTCATCGGCCAAGAGTTGGAGCTCAAAGTTCTGGAAATGGACAAACGCCGCCGCCAAATCGTGGCGTCGCATCGTCAGGTTTTGGAAGCCAAGGCTGAAGAATCCAAAGTTGCCGCGTGGAAAAATGTACCCGAACCCGGTACGCTGGTGCACTCGGTAGTACGCCGCTTGACCGACTTTGGCGCTTTCTGCGACATCGG
>JGI994J12354_10001844_pt1 | contig 21217 bp, 16 predicted proteins | sample IntmicLarv3ML3BL_FD_12354 | JGI IMG/M metagenome (IMG submission 12354) | reverse complement strand
GATATCGCCCTGCGTCTGCGCGGCGGCACGGCTGCGCTGTACGGCGTTCGGGCAGGGGAGGGGCTGCGCTTTACGGTGAGTATCCTCTTTCAAACCGAAAACGCCGCCTTCCTGGGCGGCATCGCAACGCAGCAACAGGCGCGCGGGCAGGGGATAGCCGCTTTCGCGCTGACGGCATTGGCGCGGCAATTGCAAGCAGAAGGCAAGCGCGTGGAGCTGTTCTGTGCCCCGGCGCTTTCGGGCTTCTATCAAAAAATCGGATTCCAAGCCTGCGGCACATGGTCGCAGTACCATAAATAGAAGAGGTGAACCGTATGTTGATGGCGCAAGACGAGGCATTGGCATTGGCGCAAAAATGGGAGCGTTTCTACAACACAAAAAAGCAGGGCATCGCCATGATTCAGGTGCGCTCGGTTGCAGGCGCGCGCAAGGCGGGTCCTGTGCGCAAGCTCAATTCCTGGCAGTTCCCGGAGCAGATGGAGGACTACCTCGAATACCGTGTTGCGGGCGAGGAATTTTATTGGCAGAACCGCCTGTGCGTGAAGGACGATTCCTTCCCCACCATCGTGCCCACCTACGGCGTTGCGGAGCATACCGCCTACCTCGGCGGCGAGGTCATCATGCAGGAGGATACCAGCTACCATCTGCCGATTCTGACCGATTGGGCGGATTTTGACAAGCTTTCTTTAGACGAAAACCGCCCTTGGCTGCGGATGGTGGTGGATGGCATTGCCTACTACCGCAAGAACTGGGGGCATCTGTTCAACGCACGCATTCGCGGCGGCAGCGGCGTTTCGGATATTGCCAACGCCGTGCGCGGCAATGAGATTTTTATGGATGTCTATGACCACCCCGAGATGGTCAAAAGGCTGGCGGATTTCTGCGCGGATGCCTGCCGCTTTACTACCGAGCGGCAAAAGGCGGTCTGTGAGTCCATCGGCAGCGGCTTTGTCAACGGCTTTGATATGTGGATGCCCCAAAACTCCATCGGCCATATCTCCGAGGACGCTTCCTGCATGCTCTCCGTGGAGAGCTTTGAGGAGCTGTTCCTGCCCTCCCTGCACCGCCTGTGCGACGGCTGCGACAATGTCATGCTCCATGTGCATTCCCTGGGCCGCAAGAACATTCCGCAGTTTTTGAGTGTGCCGCAAATCACGGTTCTGGAGATTACCGGCGACCCGAACCAGCCGCCGAGCATTGCCGTGGCGCGGGAGTATGAGGAGGTTCTGCGTGAAAAAACGGTGGTGGTGCGCATGCGCCGCGAGACGCTGCGGCAGCATCTGGATTTCTTTGACCGCATGAAAATGATTATTTGGTACGACGCGCAAAGCATTGAGGATGCGCAGGAGGCCTGCAAATTGATTCATTCACGTTACAGCGATTTTTAACCGCATTGAGAAGGGGTGAGGATATGCCGCTGAAGGCAGCAACGCAAAAACAAGTCCCGAATAAAGAGTTGATTCTGTTTTTGATGAGCACCTTCTTTTTTACCAATATGCAGGGTATGGTTGGCAACTACCGTCAGGCGTACTTAATTAACGTGCTGCATTTGGCAAGCACGCAGGTGTCCATCGTAAATGCGGTGACAACGGCGGTCAGCTTTGGCTTGAGCTTCTTTTACGCCATGGTCATTGACCGCGCGCCCAAGCCCGGCAAGGGGAAGTTCATCCCTTACGTCAAAATGTCCGCCGTGCCTGTGGGTGTGCTGACGGTGCTGATGTTTGTGTCGCCCGCGTTGCCGCCGAGTCTGCTGGTGGCGTATCTTTGCACTGTGGCGGTGCTGCACGCGGCGGCGCTGTATTTCGGCAACACCGTCAACAGCATCGGCATTGTGTTGTGTGAAAATCAGGCGGAGCGCGACAAGATTCTCACCTTTCGCGGCATCGCCAACGCCATTGCCAACTCCGCGCCGCTGGTGGTGGTGCTGGTTATCGGCCTGTTCGGCAGCGTAAAGTGGCTCTCCACCGAGGAGCGCCGCTTCGTGTTTGCCGCCGTGCTTTGCGCAGCAGTGGGCACAGCGACCATGCTTTTGGGCATGCGCGCCGTGCGCGAGCGTGTGGCGTACAGCAGCAAAAAAGAAAATCCGCTGCTGGGCTTCCGCGATATTCTGACGAACCCTTACGCCATGTTGATACTGCTGAGCGATTTCATCCAGAATCTGCGGGGTGTCGGCGGTTATATGGGCATCTTTCTTGCCGCCGCACTGCTGGGGGATGTGAGCAAATACATCCTCTTCGGTCTGCCCACAGGCATCGGCACCTTTGTGGGGATGCTGCTGGTGAATCTGCTGCTGAAAAAATGGAACAGCAAAACCATCTTCATGCTCTCCGGCGTGTATTCGCTTGTGGCGAATACCGGCGCGTTCCTCGCGGGGCTGCAATCCTTTCGCAACCCCGAAAACGGTGTCTGGCAGATTGTTTTCTTTGCCTTTTTATTCCTCATCGGCATTCAATACGGCGCAACAAATTTGCTGCCCATGATGTTCCAGGCGGATATTCTGGAGGATTTGGAGCTGAAAACCCACAAGCGCCTGGAGGCGAGCATGGCGTTCATCATCAGCATCGGCAGCACGCTCGGCACCGTGGTTACGGGCATTGCGTCGCCGCGTGTGCTTTACGGTGAAAAATCCTTCATTCAATATCTGCCCTCTGTGGATACGTTGGTGGATGGTGTGATGACCACGGTTTATCAGACGCAGAGCTACGATACCAAGGTACGCCTGTTGCTGGTGTATACCATCTTCCACGGTGCGATGATACTGCTGGCCTGCGCGCCTTTCCTCTTCTACCGCCTCACCGGCGTGCGCAAGGAGGAGATACACCAAAAGGTGCTGGCATACCGCGAATCGCTGGAAGAAACAGAAAAGGATGAAGCAAGCATATGAAAGAGAGCCTGAATTTTTTTATCGTCACGGATACCCACTGCTATGCAAATGAGCTGACGGATATGGGCGAGGCGTATGAGGCGCGCAGCTATACCGACCAGCACTGCCTGGCGGAGACGGGTGCCATCATCGACCGCGCCTTTGAGCTGCTGGCGGCGGATGATTCCACGCAAATCGTCCTCATGCCGGGCGACTTGAGCCGCGACGGCGAGAAGCTGAGCCACATCCGTTTTTTGGAGAAGCTGCAAACGCTGCGCGAGAGCGGCAAAAAAATCTATGTCATTACCGCGCGCCACGATTACAACGAAAAGGCCGAGGGCTTTCGCGGCAGCGAGCGCATTCCTGTAGAGGGCACAAGGCGCGATGAATTGGTAGACATGTATTGGGACTACGGCTTTTCGGACGCGCTGGTGCTGGATCGGCACCACCTCTCCTACACCGCGCAGCTCGCGGATGGTGTGCGTCTGCTTGCGCTGAATTGTGACGGTGACTGCGGCTCCTTCAAGGGCTTCCCGCCGGAGCAGCTGGACTGGATTTTTGCGCAAATCGCTGCTGCCAAGGCAGCGGGGGACTTCATTTTTGCCATGACGCACTACCCTGTCCTGCCCGGCTCGCCCATCATGGGCTTCATTGAGGATGCCGTCCTCACCGATTGGGATGCCGTCACCACACAGCTCGCGGACGCGGGGCTTCCGCTGATGTTTACCGGGCATATGCACATGCAGAGCGTCAACAAGAAGACCACAGCGCAGGGGAATGCGCTCTACGACATCTGCACCGGTTCCCTCGTGGGCTATCCCAGCGCCATGCGCAAGGTGACGCTGCACCCCGATTTGACAATGGAGGTGCGCAGCTTTGCGGTGGACGATTTCGACTGGGATAAGGACGGCAAAACAGCGGAGGGCTATTTCATCTGGCGCTTTGAGCGCATGATTCGCGATAAAATTGATGCCATGCAAAGCAGACCCGCCGAATTTCTGGGCATCTTCGGTGCATCCTCACAGAACCGTATATTGTTGGCGCTGATTCGCTTTTTGGGCAAGCGTTTGTATGCGCTGACGCTGGGGAAAGCGGCAAGACTATTGCTCTTCCGCTGCCCGCCCGAAATCCGTGACCTCAAGCTGCTGGATAAGGCTGTAGAGCTGGTGCGCAGCGTGTTTATGGGCGACCAACCCTACACCGCCGGGATGCCGGAGCACGAGTTTGTGCGGAAGCTCCTGCGCCGTTTGCGTCCAATCATCCGCATCTTAGAAAAGAAGCTCGGCGCAAAGCAGCCGATTCTGCGCGACATCCCGGCGCTGGTGCTGTCCCTGATTGGCAAGGACTTGAAAATCGACAGCAACGCGAGAATCGACCTCAAAAACTTTCGAGAAGAAGAACTGTAACGACCTTGGGGCGTGCCGCAAAATGCAGCACGCCCCAATCATATGTACCTCAAGACGAAATGGTGAATGGGCAAACGGCGGTGGAGCATTGCCCGCCCGCGCCGCGCATGGCGCAGCACAGCTGATGGCTGCCCGGCGGCAGAAAGAAGTTGCAGGCGCAGGCCCAATTGCCCGAAGCGTCGCACATGGCGCAGGTGACAGGGGAGCCGTTGAGAAATATATTGCAGGTCGCGCAGGGCCGCCCCGTGCCGGTGCAAAGCGTCAGCGCCGCCAGCATCTCTCCGGGGAAGGGCTCAGTAATCGTCACAGGTACCGGGCAATCACGAAAGCACGGCATAATATCCAACCTTTCCATATCTGATTTCATCGGCAGCCGCACTAGTACTCCACCACACCTAAACCACTGGTTATCGTTTGCCTTTTTGCCGCCAGACGGTACGGCAAATCCTTGAAAGGCGGGAGCATTCCTGCGACTTTGCCGCACCGCCTGACAACAAAAATCCGAAACGCTAATCCAGCGTTTTAGGTGTGGCGGAGTACTAGGAGGCTGCGTTGTGTTACCAGTATATGGCGAAAGGCGGGGAAGGGTTACAGCGTAATGCGCTTAGCAGAAAGATCACGGATTTCAATGTTGTTCTTTTCCAGGAGCTGCACAAATGCGGCCTCCGTGCGCTCATCGTCAAAAATCATGTATTTTTTGCCGCCGGAAAAATGGGCGGTGCAGTAAATCGTGTTGTAGCGAGATGAAACTCGCTTCTCCATAAAATCGACTTCAATATAGCGGTACGTCTTTTCTTCGATTGCGAAAGCGGGCTTGATGATGATTTCGCGCGGCGTGACGAAACGGTAGCAATTGAGGCTTAAAATCATAGCAAAAAGCCCAATGGCGATGAGAATTGCGGACAAAAAAACATTGAAGCGCTTGGAATGCTCCTGAAACGAACTCATGCGGTAGAGCTTGTCCGCCTGCGCAATGCTGCGGGTGTAGGTGAAATCGCTGAAGCCGATAGACAAGGCAACGCCAACCGCAAGAGAACCGAGACCAAAAGCGAAGGAGGAAGCGCCGCTGAAGCAGAAGCTCAATGCGGACTCCGGAATGCAAAAACGAGCGGTATTTTCTGTGATTTCTAATGCTGATTGATATTCGCGAACCCGCTGCAAACATCTGCATATTTGTGAGGTGTCATCCCGAAGGCTTTTTTGAAGCAGGTAATGAAATAGGTCTGTGAACAAAACCCAAGCTGGTAGGAGATGAAGCTGCTGTCATATCCGCCTCGCAGCAGGGCTTTTGCGGTGTCCAGCTTTTTCTCCATAATATATTCCTGAATTGTCTTGCCGAGATACTTTTTAAAAGATTTTGAAAGATAACCCTCGCTCAAATTCGTGTGCGCGGCCAGGTCGGAAATACGGATGGTTTGATGCAGATTTTTGTCAATATACAGCAGGCATTTGCGTATCCTGACCGGGCAATCTCCGTGTGCGCTCTCGCGAACCAATTCGGAAAGCTCAATCACCGCCTTGCCCAGGTAATCAACAATATCCGCTGTGTCGGTGAAGCTATCGATTTGCATGATGTGCTTGTCCGAAAGATTAAACGCCGTCATTTCATCCAGTCCGCCTTGAATGGCATATCTTATCCCGAGCGTAACACAGCAAACAGCCCAGTATTGCATTTGGCGCACTGTGTTATCCGAAAGGTGCCCTATTACAATGCCGGAGGCGGCTGATTTCTCCAGCGCGGCTCTCACAAGCGCGGTATGCCCCTGCTGCATCAGAGAGAAAAAAGCCGTTTCTTCCAAATAAGTGGTATGCGTCAAGCCCTCCTCTCGTTGTTCCAGCAACGGGTTTTTCATGCCCGGAAGAACGAGGATGTTTGACAATGCCAATTCTTTCACACGAAACACCTCCATGAGTAAATTATAACAAAAAATGGCCGAAATACAACCGATATTCTAAATTTATATCACAAAAACGATATCGTTCGAAAATCGCCTTTGCTATTATGTTGTTGTAGGCTGGAATGAAGCTTGCGAAAAAACACAAAACGGAGGAATTTTTTATGATCAGCAAAACGAAGTACAAAATTGACAACCCGACCATCGAAACACTGTTTCACGCTGCGGGCATTCCCGGCATCACAAGCATTTCTCCGCTTGGCGCGGGGGAATACAACGCGGTTTTTGCCGCAAGCGCAAACGGAAAGGACTACGTGCTGAAAATCGCGCCGACGGACGACATCCCTGTGCTGACCTACGAAAAAAACATGATGGACTCTGAGGTGCATTGGTACACGGTAATGCGCGAGCAATCGCCCATTGCCGTCCCCGAAATCTATTTCAGCGATTTCAGAAAAAAGTTGATTCCGACCAAGTACTTCATTATGGAGAAACTGCAGGGGCAGCCGCTGGATAAAATTGAATTGTCAAAGGAAGAAAAAGCGGATTCCGCCGCCGCAACCGCAAGGATGGCTGCGCAGATGCATAAAATCAAGAACGACCGCTTCGGCTATATTCAAAACCAGATGTATGACGATTGGTATCAGGCGATTCACGCCATGGTCAGCGCAGTTCTTGCGGACTGCGCGCGCAAGGGGAAAAGCTCTCGCAGGGGCGAGCAGCTGCTGGCCTGCATCGATCACCACAAAAGCGTTCTGCAAAAAGCGGAGTGCTGCATGGTGAACTTTGACATTTGGCCGTCCAACATCATTGCGAAGCGCGAAAACGGCGCGCTGCGATACGCGTGGATTGACCCGGAAAGAAGCTATTGGGGCGACCCGATGGTGGATTTCGTGTGCCTGGAGATGATGACCCCGCTTGCCGGCAAAAAGATTAGCCTGGCGGCGTATAACAAAGAAACGGATTGCCCGGTACAGCTGACAAGGGAAGCGGAAATCCGTTATGCTGTGGCGCAGGGCTATCTTGCCGTGATTATGGAGGTCGAAAAATATTTCCGCTATACACCGCGTCACTTTGGCTGGTGGCGAAACGTGGGCGCGGCTGCGGCATTATACAGCCGCTCGTTCGGGGTGCTGAAAAATGGCTGACGCAAAATCGAAGGATGCCAAAACAAAATCCCTCGGCGAAGACCCCATCCCGCGCCTTGTATTTCGATTCACCTCCACAACCTTGGCGGCGCTGCTTTTCAGCTCCTTATACACCCTGCTGGACGCGCTGTTTGTCAGCTGGGGCGTTGGCGACGATGCGATGGGCGGCGTTTCGATTGTTCTGCCGTTTGTGGTTTTGCAGGGCGCGATTGCTTCCGCCGTCGGCAGCGGCGCGGCCTCCCTTGTTTCCAGAAAGTTGGGCGGGGGAAAACACGCGCAGGCGGGCGAAATAACCGCAAACGCCATGGTGGTTTTCTATAGTACGGCGATTGCAATCAGCATTCTTGGCTTGCTGTTCATGAATCCGCTGCTCCGTGCAATGGGTGTAACAGATGAACTCCTTCCCTATGCGCGGCAGTATTTTCTCATCATGCTTGCGGGCAATGTTTTTTCTACCGGATTTTCAAATATCATCCGTGCGGAAGGAAAAATGCTTTACGGCTTATTGATTTGGGTTATCCCCATCTCGGTAAACACAGCCTTGGATATTCTCTTTATTTTCGGGCTGAAATGGGGCGTAAGGGGCGCGGCATTGTCAACCGTCATTTGCCAATTCACCAGCTTTTGCATGAGTATGCTGTTCTTCAAAAGGTTCACTACGCAAATTTTGAAGGGCGCAAAAATCAGCGCAAAACGGATTTGGGAGATTTTGGCAATCGGTCTGCCCTCGCTGATACAGATGGGCAGCCTGTCCGCCATGTCACTGCTGCTGAACAATGTCCTCGGCAGTGTAGGCGGAACCTTGGGTGTGAACACCTTTGCCTATATCGGAAAGATCGTTACCTTCGGTATGACACCCTTCACTGCAATCACGCAGGCGCTCGCGCCGATTGCGGGGTATAACTACGGCACAGGCAACCGAACGCGCGTGCGCAAAGCGCTATCGTTCTGCTTTACCCTCACTTTTATTTACGCGCTGTTGGCATTTCTCTTGGCGCAAATCATACCGGAAGCGCTGTTCCGCATTTTCACAAAAGACCCTGAAATCATCGCGCTCGGCGCAAGCGGCGTGCGCGTCATCGCGGCGGCACTGTTCTTCATGCCGCTCCCCATGCTCGTTGGCAGCTATTATCAGGCGATCGGACAAAAGCTGTGGGCATTCCTCATATATGCCGCCAATTTGCTGTTCATGGTTCCGTCCGCGCTGATTGCCGCAAGCTGTTTTGGCATAAACGGCATCTGGTGGGCGTATGTGGCCGCAAGCGCGCTCGCGGCGCTATTCTGTGCGTTGCGTTTGGCTGCAGCAAAAAAGACGCTGTAATGAAATATAGTCGAACGACTATACAACTGCGAATTTTAAAACAAAACGGATTCGTTTTCCGCAATCCGCTTGACAACCCATCGGCAAAACGCTACAATATCTTTAGAAGAAAATCATTTTTTCGGTTAAAACACAGGGTCGAACGAACCCCTGTACCAAAATACAAAAAAATAAAAGGAGTGTTCTGTCATGCTGAAGATTATTGATTCGATTGTCTCGTATCTCGTCATCGCGGCGATGTTCCTGGGGCTCTACAACCCCGCGGTTGCGCCCTATGTGCCTCCGGAGTCCTGTATCGTATACGATCTTGAGACCTTTCCGCTGGTGGAGAACGGCCAAAGCGGCTATGTGATTGTGCGGGGGGCGAACGCCATCCCGGCGGAGGTTACAGCGGCGAATAAGCTCCAAGGCTTCCTGAAGGAAATCAGCGGCGTGGAGCTTGCCGTCGTCACAGACGAGGCTGCCGCGCAGGAGAAGGAAATCGTCGTTGGCGACACCAACCGTTATGCCGTTGATTACGATCCGCTCGGGGAAGAGGGCTTTGTGCTGAAGACCATCGGCAGCAAGGTCATCATCGCGGGCGGAAAACCGCGCGGGACGCTTTACGGCATCTATGATTTTTTGGAAAAATTCGCGGGCTGCCATTGGTATTCCAAGGAAACGAAGATCATTCCCGAAATGGCAGCTCTTGAAATCCCGGCGGCGATTGACGAGTTGGAGATTCCCGTGTTTCTCTCCAGAGCGGCCACCACCGTGCAGCAGGGCTACGATGTGGATTCCGCGCTGGCCAACCGCATCAACGACGGCTGGGTCGTGCCGGATGAGCTGCGCACAGAGGCCTACGGCGGACTGTTCGGCTGGATTATCGGCCACGATGTGGACGCGCTGGTTTCGGTTGCCGCGCAGGCAAACGGCCAAATCGAAGCGCATCCCGAATATTTCGCCAAGGACGAAAATGGTGTGCCTTACATCGGCTACACCAATCCCTGCCTGACCAACCCGGTTACGATTCAGGCCTATGCCGATTACGCTGCGAGCAGGATTGACGCGGGCGTGAAGTGCATCTCGCTGGGCATGAACGACAATGACAACATCTGCCACTGCGCGGGCTGCACGGCGATGTACGCAGAGGAGTCTACGGGCGCAGCGAATCTGGACGGCTTCAGCGGCACCTATGTCCGCTTCCTGAACGCCATCTGTGAAATCCTGGAGGCGAAGGGCGGCAAATACGCCGAGGCGACGATTTCGGGTTTTGGCTACGGCATCACCGAGGAGCCGCCGAAAACCGCCTGCCACGAAAACATTCTGATTTATTTCTGCCCCATCAGCATGTGCTATGCCCACAAGGCAGGGGAGTGCAGTGATGAAAACACGCGCCGCCTGTTTGAGAAGAACTTTTTGGGCTGGTCCGCAAAATGTGAAGCCATGGCGGTGTTTGAATATCCGCTGACCTACAACCTATGGAACACGCCCTATCCGCTGTGGAGCAACATTCAATCCTATCTGCAGCTCTACCGGGACAATAAGGTGCTGGGTCTTATCAACTGCTCCTCTGCCACGGACGATGTGGCATTCTATCAGATGACAGGCTGCCTCTACGCCCGTCTGCTGTGGAACCCCAACGCGGATATGGAAGCGCTTTATGCGTCCTTCCTGCCCTGCTACTACGGCGAGGGCTGGCAGTATATTCGGGAGTACATCCGCATCACGGGCGATGAGTTGACCGGCAGAACCATCGTCGGCACGACTTTCCACACCTACTGCCTGAACGGCGCAACGACGGTCGGCAGTCTGTGCATGACAAATAACCAGATTAAGTATATCGACGCGCTGTGGGCGAAGGCGAAGGAGCTTACCGCTGCGGGCGGGCAGGCGCAGCAGCTGATCAACCTGCGCCGCGCGGAGCTTTCCTGGCGTACCTGGAAGTCGGATAACTTCCGCGGCGAATTCTCGCCCTTCAACATCCCCGGCTCCCGTCGTGAGAGCAACACCGCCCTCTTCCATGACACGCTGGCGCTCGGCATCGTCCAGCACAGCGAGGGCGCGGTCAATGTCAGCGCCGAGGACTTTGAGAAGCTGGATATGAACGTCCTCTCCCCGCAGTTCTGGTCCTGGCGCCGCCTGGGCAGGGACAACGAAGGCCAGGTGGAAAATGTGTGGGAGATGCTCTGGGGCTGGATATTCTAGGGACATTTTCCGCATCGAAAGAAACACACCCTCTGCGGCAGACTTTTCGGTTGTCCGCGGAGGGTGTTTCTATATCGCTGCGAAGCCATTGTTCTGCCGAAAAAATTTTGTGCGGCGATTTTTCTTGAAATTTATGGCGGAATGTGGTAGGATAGGTAAGCACTTGAAATATGCGGCTATGGCGGAACTGGCAGACGCGCTGGATTTAGGTTCCAGTCCGAATAGGGTGCAGGTTCAATTCCTGTTAGCCGCACCAGAAAAAGACGACACGGATGATATAAAATCATTCCGCAAAAAGTCCCCATTTACGGGGGCTTTTTGTGTTTGGGCGCGAATTTATCAAGCCAAATCCGGGCGTTGAAGCCGTTCATGCCGCTGTGCTTCGCCAATGTCGTTGCACCACACCATCAAACATCTGCACCACAAGCGCACCCAATAAGCGAAGCAGCCCCCTGGTAAGCTACACAAACCCACGAAAGCCCTTCAAGCGGCAAACCATCACTCGAAACCCACCATACACCAAGAAAAAACTGAACCGCTGGAAGAACGTCCGGCGGTTCAGTTTCTGCTATATATATTATCGCGCTCCCTATTTCGCACTGACTTGAATCTCCGTTCCGCTGAGAAAGCGAACGGTCACTTTGTCGAGAGCTTCTATGGTTATCGTTTCTACGGTCTTGCGCCATAGCGGTTCGTCAAATTTCTCCGAAGCCGTTTCTGTTTTTCGCAAGATTTTCAGAAAGCGGCGGATTTTCTCCCGGCGCGTTATCTGTTCAAGCTTTTCTTGCTTGACCGCATCCAGCCGAAGCTTGGCGGCATCGTATTGGGTAACCAGCGCGTCATAGCGTTTTCGGTATTCCGCCTGGTTCAAGGCGGTTGCGGCGTTGATGGCAATGCATTCATCGACCAGGGCTGACGATTCGGCGCATTCGGCTGTCAACAGGGCGGTTTGTCGGTCGAAGGCGGCAGTATCCGCCAGCGATTCCAGCTCCGCTTCGTATTCCGAGATATACCGCCCTTTCTCCGCCACCAGTGCCGCCCATGCTCGCAGGGATGCCATTTTCAGGGCTTCTTCGGAGATATGCGGCGTTCGGCATCGAACCACGCCTTTTTGGCTGTAACGCCCATTACAAAGCCAAACACTGCGGCTGTATTTGCTGCCCGCATTCCAAACCTTTGCACCATAAAATCCGCCGCACACCCCGCAGATGACATGGTTGGCAAACAGCGTGGAACGGAAGCCCTTGCCGAATCGCTCCCGGCGGCGAATTTCTTCCTGCACCAATTCGAAGGTGGACAACGGCACAATCGCCGGATGGCTGTTTTCAACAAAATACTGCGGCATTTCGCCTTCGTTAATCTTTGTTTTCTTGGTCAAAAAATCCACACAATAGGTCTTTTGCAAAATCGCATTTCCGGCATACTTTTCGTTTTGTAAAATGCTTTTGAGCGTGGAAACATGCCAGCCTGTCTTTCCGGATGGCGTAAGAATTTCTTCAGATGTCAACTGCGCGGCAATCTCGCGGTAGGTACAGCCGTCCAGAAAAAGCGTATAAATCCGGCGGACAGTTTCCGCTTCGCTTTCGATAATCTGCGGTTTGCCGTCCGCACCTTTTTCATAGCCCAGAAAACGCTTGTACGGCATCGTGACTTTGCCGTCCTGCATCCGCTTGTGTTGACCCCAGCGCACGTTCTCGCTGATGGAACGGGATTCTTCCTGTGCCAGTGACGACATAATGGTAATCAGCAGCTCGCCCTTGCTGTCCAGAGTGTAGATGTTTTCTTTTTCAAAATACACTTCCACGCCTTTTTCCTTCAATGCACGAACGGTTTGCAGGGAATCGACCGTGTTGCGGGCAAAGCGCGAAACGGATTTAAGCGTTATTACGAAAGGACACTTTTTTACGTCAAAAAAATTAGCGGTTACGACTTCAACATCGTAACCGCCTACTCTTTGGGGAACTCCCCGATGAAGGTGAAGTGGATATCCACCTGCTGTGATTGCCTTTTGTAGCGATGCCCCGGCACCTTGACCGCTTCGTGAACCACAATCTTTTCAACAAACGTCCGGGCTATTTCTCCCGATAATTCCGTGATTTCAGTATAAGTCTCGCAGAGCTTGAGAAATTTGCTGATGCTGTCGGCTTTTTCGCGTTCATCCGCTATTTCGGTTTTAAGCGCTTCCACCTCGGCAACCAGCGCGGACTGTTCGTTTTCGTAGTTTGACAGCATTTTATTAAACCGCTCATCGCTGAGTTTGCCCGCCACATGGTCTTCGTAAATCCTGTTGATGATGGCGTCGAGTTCGGTGATGCGCTTTTCATTTTTGCTAAGCTGAGCGGTTTTGGTGCGCAGCGCCTTGGCCGTCGCCTTGTCCTTTTCGGTGCGGATGGTTTCGATGAATTTTTGTCTGTCCTCACGGGCAAAGGCGGTCACCGCGCGAATTTCCTCGAGCACAAGCTGTTCGATAACTTTGCGGTTAATGGAATGCCGTGTGCAGCGTGTTCCGGTGCCGGCGCATTTGGCGTTGGCGTAATTCCGGCATAAATACATGGCGTGTCCTTTCGCCGTGTCGTGTTGTATACGTAGATTGTCGCCGCAGGTATCGCAAACCATTAAACCGTTAAGCACACCCAAGTCGCCCGTGTATGAAATTTTCCTCCGAAGGCTTCGAAGTCGCTGTACCGTCTCGAAAACTTCTACCGAAATAAGCGGTTCGTGGTGGTCGGGGAAAACGCACCAATCTTCCTCTGGGCGGACAATACGGGTGTGGTTTTTATAGGACACCGTGGTGAGCCTTTGTAAAATGCGTTCCCCCAAGTATGTCCTGTTCTGCGCGATTTGCTGAACTTGCGCTCCCGACCAGATGTGCGGGTCTGTTTCAATTTGAGCGCCGTTCATTTTGTTCCAGTGCGTCGTCGAGGTGTCAACCTTACGGCGGTTGAAATCAGCCGCTATTTTGGAAACACCGTCTCCCGCGATAATCCGTTTGAATATTTCGCGGACAATCTCGGCGGCGACCTCGTCGACAATAAATTTCTGGTCGTCATCCGGGTCGCGTTTGTAACCAAATGGCGGTCTGCCTATTTTCATGTCCCCGGCTTCGGACTTCGCCCGCTTGACGGCGCGGATTTTCTTGGATGTGTCCGCGACATAAAACTCATTGAAAACATCGCGGATAATCGACATCATGTCAAAACCCTTCGCCGTGTCGAGATTGTCTCCCATCGCTATCAAGCGGACGTCGTGTTCCTCAAACTCCCGTTTAAGCAGCCCGACCTCCAGCACATCGCGCCCGATGCGGCTCTGGTCTTTGATAATGACCGTAGCCACCCTGTCCTGACGGACGAGGTCAAGCAGTCGGTTCAGTTCTGGTCTTGAAAATACAGTGCCCGACACCCCGTCGTCCGGAAAATGCTCACATCGGGTGAAGCCATTCTCCTTTGCGTATTTTTCGAGCATGAGTTTTTGATTGGCGATTGACATTGATTCGCCAGAGAGCAGGTCGTCCCTGCTCAGCCGCTCATATAAAGCGGTGATTTTCGCTGTTTGTTCAGCCACCCTAAAGCCCTCCTTTTTCGTTTTCGGCGCGTACTCTACGGCCATTGATATATAGCCATACAGTCCTGTACATAGCAAGTCTATGTCGCCGAAAAACCTTGATTTTCCGGGCTTTTTACCTCGTCGGCAACCCGCTCCCGAACCAGCCGCAGGAGTTTCTGCTGGGCGGTTTCACGAGCGTCCTCTTTGAAAAATGACCGTATAATATATTCCACGCCGCCTACGCTTTTCCGCGTTTCGCGGGCGGGATTTTGTATTGCTGTAGTAGCCATAACGCTTCCTCCAAAAAGGCGGCGGGGAGGAAAATCCCACCCTGCCGCCGCAAATTTTGAATTTACTTTGAAGCGTCGCGCTTTGTTTCTATGTTCTTTGTAAGTGGCAGGTTACGCCTTCCGGCAATAGTCGAGACTCACCCAGCCAAGCCCGGATTTCAGCTTGCCCCAATTGGCCGCACCGGCGCCGGCGGCTTCCTCCACGATGGTGTAAGTACCCTTGTCGCGGATCGTTCCGACCACAGCGTTGTTCGTACCGGGACCTTTTCGGATGTTAAGAACGTCAGCCGTCACTTTTATCAAGTACGGCTGAAACGCCGAGGTTGATGCCGCAGGAGCGGAAGTTCCGACAACGGTCAGGAATTTGATGTTGACCGGGCTGCAAATGGAATTTGTACCGGCCACGTTCTTGTCGATGACGGCGCGGTCGCCGCTGATTGAGGAAACGAGCCATTTATCGGCTTTCACCCACGCGGGGATCGCCTTGCCGTCGTAATAAGTGGCGTTGTCCGCCAACTTCACCGTGTCGCTTTTTTTGACGACACTCGACGTGGACGGCGGCGGGGCTACGGGAGCGGAGGCTTTCACAAACTTGTCGTAATACCCCTGACCGCATCCCGCCCGCTTGGTCTTCGCCGCATCGCTCTGGTCGGCAGGTCTCTCGAAGTCGGTCAGCACGGCGTCCGACGCCTGTTTCACCGACGTTGCGGATTTGAGGGTTTTCATCAGCGCGGTGTAGCCTTGCAGTTCCTTCCACAGGAAATCAAGCTGCATTTTCAAATCTCCGATGGATGTTTTCGCCGCTTTCGCAAAATCAAGAAGAGCCTGTTTGCGGGTGTAATACGTCCATTGCGCCAGACCGTAACCCGCACTATCCTTCACGAAGTTGGTGTAGGAACCGCAGTCCACCGCCGCCGTGTAGCTTTCGTCGGTGTGACCGAGGGACTTCTCATAGATGTTTTGTAGATTGTTCGCTTTCAGGCCGCTCTCGGCGTAAAGATTGCCCATGATTCCCGCTGCGGCGTATGCGTTCAGTCCTTTGCCCGTGAGGAAATTCCAAATAACCTCATCGTTTGACGTCGGGGGCGCGGGCGAGGTCACGGGCGGCGTGATCGGTTCGGTCGTACCCATCGCTTTCTTAACGGCGGCGCGGAAACTGTCCATGCTCTCGCCGTGCTTGGGGAACCAGTTTTTCGGATCGCCGTGATTGCTGGCGATGCCGCGCGCGTATCCCTCATAATGCCCGATGATAACGCCGTCCGCTGTCGGATCGAGGTTATACATCTTGCAAAGATAAGCGCAAAGCTCCACCGCCTCGTTGAACACCTTACGGAAATAGGTGGCGTCAGTCAGCCCGTCCTCGCAAATCTCGAATCCGATATGGGTATCGTTGACCGAGCCTTTCGTGCCGGAGCCGCCGTGCCAGCCGCGATGGTTCCACGGCAGGGTCTGATAGGTGGCGATGCTGCCGTCCTTCAGCTTGCCGATGAAGCCGTGGACGCAGACCTGACGGCCGTCCGGTTTGTCCTGATTCCAGTGGTTGTTGTAAGTATTTTTGCCGAGCAACCCGTCGTCGGGGCCGACATAACGGCAGAGGTTGGGGTTGTTCGCCCCGGTGGAATGCACCATGATGCCCTTGACCGTTATGGTTTTGCCTGCCTTGTAACAGGCGTTTTGCGTAAAAATCAATTTTTGCAGATTCATTTACTCGTCCTCCGTTTCATTTTCTTTTGGTTCTACCGGCTCCGGGTGCGGCGGGTGAATATATTCGCCGCCGCCCGTTTCGGCAGGTTCGTTAATTTCGGGATTTTCACCCGATTTGTTTTTGATTTGCGAGAGCGCGTCTTTGAGAACCTTTGGAATCGGCAGACCGATGACCGCGCTGTTTTCAATTAGGCTCACAAGCTCATTGGCGGCGTAAAAGAAAATCAGCGCGGTGCGCAGAGCCGAACCGCCGCCGAGCAAATAAGCGTCCGTAAGATGGCCGATGCCAATGATGACGTAAATCGTCACCTTTTTGGCGATGCCCTTCGCGCCGACCTCCGAGGACAGTTCCTTACGGATGAATGCCGCCAAGAAGCCCGTAACGTAGTCAGCGATGGTGAACGCGATAAGCGCGTACAGCAGACCATCAAGCCCGCCGACGAACCATCCGAGGAAGCCGCCCACAGCGGCGACCGCGATTTGTACTCCGTCCCATAATTTTTCCATGATCATGTACCTCCAGTTTTGATAAAAAATTAACGCCCCTCAAAAGAGAAGCGTTATCGGTTTGAGCCGTATGCGACCGGCTCCACGTCGTTTTGGTTTATAGCTATTTCATCGCCGCCACCTCCGCTTCCAGCGCGTCAAGCAACAAGTCCAAAGCCTCGGCGTCCTTGCCTGAAACTTTGACTTCGCTGTTTTCCAGTTCTTCCATCAGCACACCGAGCCTGTCTTTCAGCTCGTCGATATTGACGGACGCAGTCTCCTCCAAGAGCGCCCGCTTTTCCTGATGGTACTCGGCGGCGGTTTCCTCCACCAGCGTGAAGGTGCCTTGACTTTCGATGAGCTTGCCGTCTTCGCTTTTCTTTCCGAACTTGTCGAGCAACGCCATTTCATCGCCCTGTAATTCTTCGACTTTGGCGTAAAGCAGCCTGTTCAGCTTGGTTCTCACCCGGCTGGCGCGGGGCGCCAACGCCGCCTTCTCCAAGAATTCAAGCACGTCGACCAGCTGATAATTCTTAACCTTTAACATTAAATTCTGAACCTCCTTTTAGTTCGGGCAGTAATTCAGCCTGTAAATCCGACTGAATCCTTCTTGTCTGTGTTTCCAATTCCAACAACAATTCGGAGCGAAGGCCGCCCACTTGGTTTTGAATCTCCGCCGCGATTAAATCGGCGAGAGTTTCTTCAGCGACATTCGCCTTGCCGGGAGCCACGGCCTTTTCGTTTGAAATGACCACCGCTACGGGATGCGGAGCCATGATGTACACAGGCTCCTCGCGTTCTGCCTCAATTGATATTCTTTCGTCTGCCATAATTCGTTTCTCCTCCTATGTTGACCATGTGGTCATTGATGGGAAAGTGACCGTCCACCAGCTTCCAAGTCCGGTTGAGTTGGCGGGTAGATACACTGTTTTCCCGGCAAGCTGGGAACAGATCGCCCGAATGGTGTCAAAGTTCGTCCACGTTCCCTGACTGCCGAGAATCAAGTTGCTGCCGCCCAGTCCCACGCCCGCTTTGCCGTTGGTGGATGTGCGGGTTAGGTAGCCCGTTGAACTGAACGTCCAGTAACCCCAGTTGTTTGTAACAATGCTCGAACCGGAACCGGCCGCTTGCCCGCCCTTGAGGAATACCACGTCATCAAAATGAAAGCCTTTCTCCATTCCATCCGCGAGCTTGCTCCGGTAATAGGTCAGTTTCGTGGTGTACGCGGAAGCCGTGGAGGTCTCCCGCCAAGCCCAGCACATATAGTTCCCTGCGTATTCGAGGTCAAAAACAAGCCCACGCCATGTGGGTTGCCCGGAGAAGTTGTTCGTCCCGATCCGTCCGATCAGAGTGCCGTCACGGTTAAGCGTAAACCCGCTTGAATTGATTTGCGATTCGAGCGTACTCCCGCTGTAATAACTGATCGAGTATCCCGTGATTCTGATAGACGCGCTTCCTGTCAGGGTTTCGAGAAAATTTGTTGACATCTTCGCGGCTGTGATAGAATTCGCTCCGATGCGGTCGGCTGAAAGCGTACCCGTTGTAATCTTCGCCGCGTCAATCGCCGCAATCTTCGCAGATTGAATGGTCGCGTCGGCGATCATGGCGTTGGTAATGAATCCGTTTGCCACGGTCAGTTTTGCCGAGGTTATGGAACCTGCGGCAATCCTGTCCGCCGAAAGTGTACCCGTGTTGATTTTGGCGGCGTCGAGGTTGGCGATCTTGGCGTTGGTGATAGCTGCGTCGGCTATTTTTGCCGTACCCACGGCGAGGTCGGCGATCTTACCCGACGACACCGCGAGGTTGGCGATGTGCGCTGTTTCCACCGCAAGATTGCCGATTTTCGCGTTGGTGATGGCGGCGTTGGCGATTTTCGCGTTGTTGACCGCAAGATCGGCTATCTTCGCTGTGGACACAGCGAGGTCGGCAATTTTCGCCGTGCTGACGGCAAGGTTGGCAATCGCTGCGGTCTGAATCACAGCGTTGTCAATGGTGGTCGTGCCGGTGATTCTGACCTTGTCACCCGCAATCAATATCCCCTCGGTGGAAATATTGATCTGATTGATAACATTATCCTTCGCCACCCGCAGATTGATAAGGTCTTTTTGCATGAGAAGCGCCGAATATAGGGTGTCGCCTTTGGTGTAATCCGCACGGACTGTCCCGGCGTAGACGTTGCCGGTATAGGTGTCCGGGTCGGTAGCCGTCGCCCGCACACGCATTTTGGTGCAGTTCGCGGGGACGGTCGCCGTGCCGGAGGTGCTGCTGTAGGACAGGAAACAGATATCGGTAGTCAGCGCCATACTGAAGGGCGTAGTACCGTTGTTGTAAATTCCGGCGTAGCTTCCGTTTTTAATAGAAAAGAATGCAAGGTGTAAGTTATCGCTCGTGATGCCTTTCCGTTGGGCGTCTGTTATCGGCCATTCGTGGACGGTATACCCGGCGTTCGTTGTTACCGTGCCGATCTGCACCCACGCGCTGCCGGTGTAGAGCAGCACGATATTGTCCGAAACGTCCTTCATGCCGTTCCACTTGATGACATTCGGCGGGTCGCGCCCCTCCAGCGGCAAGCGGTAAATCGTGAGGTAATCCCCGGAACTGGTGTATGGATTTGAACCCACCGAGCCGGTGATGCTCATGCTCTCCACGGCTTTATTGAGCAGATAGGTCAAAATAGTGCTGTTGTCGTATGTCCCGGTGGTGATTGCTTCGCCGTACTGCTTGGGGGCGGCAACGGCAAACTCGGCGTAGGGCGTGTTGGCTTTATAATAGAAATACGCCATCGTCACCGCCGTGCCGTCCCGAAGCTGACCGACATATTTTTCTGCCGGAGTCACATCAATATAGCCGCTGCGAAGGTATGATGATGAAGTGTTTTCAACCCCGGTGGTGGTGTTCAGCGTTCCTTTTTCCCACCGCTGGACTTTGAATGGTGTGCCGATGGCGGTTTTCGTTTCGCTCACCGTGACCAGCAGGGTATCTGTGGTGGCTTGCAGTTTTACGATACTGGTCATCGCCTCAAGGTTAACAAACCCGCTCGTGGTTTCCGTCTGCAAAAGGTAGCAGTTTATCGTGCTTGGTGCCGCAGTCGTCGTAAACCTGACACGCAGATAACAGGCGTTTGTCGGTACAAGGAAGGTCGTTGTTGCGCTGCTGTGCGATGCGTATGAGAGGAATGTTTTGTCCTCTTTGTAATAGAACAGCGTCGCCGTGCCGTGTGCCGTTATCGCGCTGGTGCCGGTGTAGGTCTGTAAAATGTACCGCTTCGCAGCGACCACATCAAACCAGCCGCTTCGGACATAAGCCGTGCTTGCCGATTCCGCGCCGGTTGATGTTGACAGGCTCCCTTGCTGCCACGGCGCCTGCGCGATACTCGCCCCGGCAAGACCGTTCACCGCTTTACTGTGCTTGGCAAGGGACAGCGTAAAGGAATCCGCGTTTTGAATAATCGCCGACTCCGCCGACGTCACCCGCCCGGTCAAAGTGTCCACCGTGGTTTGGCTGGCTTTCGTAGCGATCTGCCCGGCCTGCACCGTCAAAGACGCCTCGGCGGTAGACATCCGGGTGGTGAGGCTGGTGATGTTGCTGGCGTTGAGGGAAATGGATGTGGCGTGTTGGCTCACGGTGGTTTGCAATGTTTGTGACAGGGTTTTCGCTTCCAGCGCCGTCACCAGCGAATTATTCAGCCCCTCATCGAGAACGGGGGTTGAATAGGTCGTGGTGCCGTTGCTGTAGGTCGCCGCCACCCGTGTCCAGTAATATTTCCCGGTCGACCATACCGGCACGGTGTCCAGCCAGCTTCCTCCCGCCTGCGTGGTGTTCGAGGTTGAGAGATAATACTGATCCCGAACCATTGTGATAGTCGGCGCGGCGGCTCCGGCGGGGCCGGTCGCTCCTGTCGCCCCGGTAGCGCCCATCATACCTACGCTGTATGAAGTTGAAGTTGTGCTGTCCGTGTAGGTGATGACCGTGCGTGTCCATAAAAATTGGCTGGCAACCACGGACGGAATTGTTGTACTCCATGTCCCGGTTGGTACAGCCGTTCCGCTTGTGCCTGACTGATAAGTGATAGCGGTTGAACTTATTCCTCTGCCGGCTTCTCCTGTCGCCCCCATCATACCGACACTGTAAGAGGTGCTGGTCGTGCTGTCGGTATAGGTTATAACGGTGCGTGTCCACAGATATTGGCTTGCGGACACTGAGGGGATTGCCGTCAGCCATGTTCCAGTGGGCGTTGCCGTGCCGGATGTACTGGCTTGATAGGTTACGGCTGTCGAAGATATACCTTTACCTGCCGCGCCGGTCGCCCCGGTATCTCCTTTGTCGCCCTTCGCGCCCATCATACCCACGCTGTATGAAGTTGAGGTCGTGCTG